>Ga0105240_10003554_pt1 | contig 24190 bp, 23 predicted proteins | sample KBSC54metaG_FD_80426 | JGI IMG/M metagenome (GOLD analysis project Ga0105240, IMG submission 80426) | Corn rhizosphere microbial communities from Kellogg Biological Station, Michigan, USA - KBS C5-4 metaG | ecosystem: Host-associated > Plants > Roots > Rhizosphere > Soil | place: Michigan, USA...
ATGCACTTTAGACTAGGAGCAGTATCATGACCGTTCTTATATTTAGCTTCCAGGGAGGGCGATTCGATGTGGAATAAAAAAGAAGATCCGCCAAGGCCCTACAATCCGCCGACTTCGGCGGCTCCCCAGGCACCATCACCTGCGTTCGCAGAACCCAAGAAGGAGACTACACCCATGTCCAATATGAGCGTCGGACGAGTCGATGAGAATAAGGGCTCGGCAACAATCGGCAAAGCCGTTAAGATTGTCGGCCAGATTTTCAGCAAGGAAGACCTCTATGTGGACGGGGACGTCGAAGGGACTGTGGAAGCGCTCGAGCACCGGCTCATTATTGGACCGCACGGGACCGTACATGCCACTGTAAAGGCCCGTGAAGTCGTGGCGCAAGGCACCGTTCAGGGCAACGTCGAAGCCACGGAAAAGATCGAAATCCGCAAGGACGCCAAGCTCGTAGGCGATATCCGCACGGCCCGCATCATCATCGAGGATGGCGCGTACTTCAAGGGCAGCATCGATATCGTGAAGCCCGAGCCGGCTAAGGGCGGATCCAAGCCGCAGCAGTCCGCTCCGGCGCCGGTTGCCGCCGCGGCCCCCAATAACAAGCCCTAGTAAGAACCGATGCCGCTTCCCGGGCCGCTCAAGAATATGTTTCGCGGATCAAAGGGCGGCGAGCCGCCTAAAGGTCCAGTTGCGCCTTCCGGTCGCCAGCCGTTTCCTAAACGCCACTCCGGCGAAGAAGTCACAAGCACTCGCACCAGTCGCGGGTTGGAGGAATTCTTCAACCATATCCGCGACCAATCGGGGCTGACGATTCTCGATCTGGGCGGCGCCACCCAACAGAACGTTAGCTTTATTACCAACCTGGGTCACCGCCTTTACTCCGAAGATTTCCTGCAGATCCTGAGCGAAACGTTTGGGCCCGAGGACACCGTCGACCAGGCCAATCCTGGCCGCATCGAATACTTTCTGCGGCAGGCGCTGGATTATCCCGAAGGCCAGTTTGATGGCGTGCTGGTTTGGGATGTGCTGGAATATCTCGAACCGGCGCTGCTCAATGCGGTGGTCGACCGGCTGCAGAAGATCGTGCGGCCGAAGAGCTACATGCTTTCGTTCTTCCATTCCGACGATAAGTTGGATGCGGTCCCGTTCTACACGTTCCGCATCCAGGAGACGAATACGCTGCACGTGGCCGAGCGCGGCCTGCATCGTCCCGTTCAGTTGTTCAACAACCGGAGCCTGGAGAAACTTTTCAGCCGCTTCGGATCGGTCAAGTTCTTCCTCACCAAAGAGCGTCTGCGCGAAGTCATCATCAAGGTGTAAGCGTTCCTGTATTATGGACGGATGCGAAATTCGCACCGTGTTGTGATCCTCGGCCTCGCCGGCTTAGCTTGCGTGCTCGCGCAGCCCCCAGCCGCCATCGACAACGATCAGGCCCGCGTGGTGGTCGCGCACGACCAGCCCCACAAGAAGGGCGCGCCGCACCAGCACAAGCTGAATCGCGTAATGATATACCTGCAGGCCGGCACGCAGGAGTTCGTCTCGGAGGGGAAGAAGAGCACGCTCTCCTGGAAAGCCGGCGATGTGAAATGGAGCCCCACCGGGGGAGTCCACACGTCGGAGATTATCAGCGATTCGCCCGTCACCATGGTCGAGGTGGAGGTGAAGAAGCCCGGCGATCCGTCCAAAAAGATCACGACGCCGCTCGATCCGGTAAAGGTGGATGGCAAGGACTACAAAGTCGAATTCGAAAACGATCAGGTGCGCGTGCTCCGCGTGAAGTTCGGTCCCCATCAGGGCGCGCCCATGCACGAGCATCAACTCAATCGCGTGGTGGTGTATCTTACGGATCAGAGCACGCGGCTTACGTCGCCCGAGGGCAAGGTCGAGACCACGGCGCATAAAGCCGGCGAATACAGTTGGGGCGGTCCCACTAAGCACAAAGAGGAAAACCTGCTCGACACACCGTTCGAAGGCATCGTGGTGGAATTCAAGAACTAAGAACTGGCCGCCGCAGGCCGAATCAGTTTGAGCATTTCCCGTTGGTAAGATCCCAGCGTGAAGCGTTGTTCCCACGTTCTTCTGGCGCGCTCGCCGATTGCCGGATCGCCTGTTCTCACAAAGGCGGTAGCCAGGTTCGCCATCTCCTGCACGCCGGCAGCAAGAAAGCCATCCACGGCATGTGTCACTACTTCCGGGATGCCGCCCGAGGCGAACGCTACGACAGGCACACCGGCCGCGAACGCCTCGAGAATCACGCGGGTGGTGGCTTCCTGGGCGGTGCAGGGGACCAGCAAAAGATCCAACCGGGCGAGCGCGGTGTAGACGTCGTCGGCCCAGCCGGCGAATTCGACCGGCAATCCAGCCGCAGCGTCGCGCCCTTCCGATTCGTACCGCAGCGCTGCGGCGTCGCCGAATAGCGCCGTCCCATAAATGACGAACCGTGCTTGCGGCACTTCGCGAGCCACGACCCGCGCCACTTCCAGGAATTCGCGCTGTCCCTTCTCCGGTGCGATCCGCCCGATACATCCGATCACCGGCCCGCCACCGTGCGGCCGCCGATCCACACGCTCGGGTCCCGCGACTCCGTTGTACACCACCGATACGCGATCGTCGCCCACACACTCGCGCCACGGCTCGGCTACGTAGCGGCAGACGCCCACCACGCGCGCATTCAGCCGGCGCAACGACGCGCCCGCCAGCAGCCGCATCTTCCCCGCGGGCACCACGCTATGCGAGTGGAACAATACCGGAACGCGCGGACGACGCAATGCCGCCGCGGGCAGCAGTCGCGGACCGTTCAGGTACAGCAGATCCGCCTGCGCTTTGTCGACGAGTTGCCCGATCTGCCGCGCCAGCACCGGCGCGCCCGAAACAAACCGCGCCATATCGGCCAGCGATTTACTGCCCGACCGGTAAGGTCCGCATTCGATGCTGGCCGTTTCGAACCCCAGATCCCGTACGCGCCGGAACAACTCGCCCTCTCCGGGCATGCCGACCAACACCTTCCATCCGGCGTCGCGCATGGCCGGCAGTAGGTCCAGCAGTTGCCGCTGCGCCCCGCCCAAGTCGCTGAATTGATCGAGCACCAGCAGATTCATGGACGCACGGCCAGTGCCAGCACCCACAGGTACACGGGCAGTACGCGCCAGTAGGTCAGCAGGTCGCCGGAAAACATCTGCACCGTCTGCCCGGCCCAGAAGCAGAGCATCCACGTGCCGCAAAACGAGGCGCGCGAATCCACCGAACGTGCAGCGCGGCCGGCGGCCCGCAGAATCGCGCCATTGAGAAACAACAGCGCCAGCAGACCCGCGATCCCCGTTTCCACCAACAGGCTCAAATACATGTTGTCGGCCACCACCGGCGCGCCCACGAAATCCGTGTAGGGCAGCGTCTTGTATCCGATCCCGAAAAACGTCTGCCACGGATGCGCCGAGATCCATTCCACTAGCGTTCGCCAGCTCTCCACCCGGCCCGACAACACGCCCGACGTCGCCGAGAAGATTCGCTCGGCCGAAAGCGACAGCCGAAGCCAGTACATCTCCGCGAATTGCGGGAACACCTTCCACGTGGTGAACGCCGCCGCGCCGCCGCCGATCGCCAGGATGGCCAACAATCTTCCCACGCGCACGCGTTTGCGATTCAACCATGCCAGGACGGCCAGCGCCACTCCCAAATTGATCAGCGACGCTCGAGAATAGGACAGCACCAGTGCCGCGAAAAATACGGCGCCGCCCGCCAGCAGGGCTTTTCGCGATACCGGCGATTCGGTGCGCGGCCGCGTGAGGGCCACCGCGATCATGATGAGGAAGAACGCGCAGAAATTCCCCAGTGTGCTGGCTTCGTAAAACAGCCCTTGCGCGCGCCGGTAGACTCCGGTATCGAGCCAGACGAATTGCGGACCGTACCCGGCCGGGGCGGGGAACTGATAGTAGAAATCGACACACGCAAACAGCGCCGAGACCACGGCCGCTCCGTACAACAGCGAGAGTCCGCGATTGGTTTCTCGGCCCGGGCCGTACGCCGCGTACAAGAACACGTACACCGAAATACCGAACAGCGCGACGCGCGCCAGACTGCCCGCCGCCACTTCGAGCCCCGAATTCCACGCGGCGAGAGCGACACTTGCCAGCAGGATCCCAAACATCGCCACCAATCCGCCGCTGACCGCGGTCAATTCGATGCGCCAATCCGTCAGCCAGAGTAAGCCCGCGAAAAGCCCCAGCCCGGCAAACAGCATGGAAGGATGCGGCCCCGAATTCCCGATCGGAATCGGCAGCGGAGGCAGCAGCAGAGCCGTGACAAAGAAGAGCGAGATCCACCGGGCCGGCTTGTGCAGGCTCCACCAGACCAGCGGAATCGCGATGGCCGGAAGCGCTAACACCAGCTTCGCCACCGTGCTGGGAGCCACCGCGATCGCGGCCGCCCACAATCCGCAGAGTAAGGCCGGAGCTAAGGATCGAGCGCCTTGCGGGTAAACCCGGCTACTCATCCCGAGCCTTGGCCAACGACCGGAACACCGTGCGATGGCTGCCGCTGCGCTGCTGTTCCCAAGCCATTTCGACCGTGAAATACAGAATCGGCAGCACCAGGCCGAGCAGCAGCGCGGCAATCAGATTGAGCTGCACATTCGGCGACGACGGCCGCTCCGGCACGATGCTCGGGTCGACAATCTTCAGCCGCTCGCCGCGAAATCCCTCGTCACTGCGAGCCTCGCGCAAACGGTTTTCCATCGCGGCCAGCGAGGTCTGCGCCGTCTTTCGTTCCTCTTCGAGCGTGTCGCGATGGGCCGAGCGCACGGCCAGCAGTTTTTCGCGTTCGGCACTCTGCCGTTCAATCAAAGCGATCTGGCGTCGCAACTCCACCGCGCGCGTTCTCGCGTTTGTCTCATCGGAGTGATCGCCCCTCTGCGCCGCATCGGCAGCTTCCACATCGATCCCAACCGCCTGTTCTTCCAGGTTCGAGCGCAGCGTGGCGGCATTCTCCTGCGCATCCCTGAGGTCGTCGACCGGCTCCGTAGAAAGCAATCGCGACCATGCGGTGTCGACCTGCTGCATGCGTGTCCGCAGGTCGGCAGCCTGCTGCTCCATTGTGTGGATGAGTTCGCGGTCGCTCTCCGCCGTCAACGAGCGATTCAACTCCACGGTAGACTCGGCCAGGAACTGCGCCAGAGCCTGCGCCTTCTGCGCATCCGGCAGCGTCGCCGAAATTTCCATGATGCGAGTGCTGCGCACGATCTCGACGCGTAGAATCCGCCGCTTCAGCGACTCGATCGGCCGCGCTCCCGAACCGTGCAGGCCGAATTTATCCAGTGCCTTTCGAAATAGACTGTCGCTGGTGGCGAAATGCTCGTAGGTCTTCAGCGACTCCAGGTAGATCGGACTGATGGCCATCGCGCTCCGCAGGTCCGAGCCCGCTGGAGGTTCGATCAGGATCCGCGCCGTAGCGGTATATTCGCGCGGCATGGCTGCGCTGATCGCCAGCGCCAGCACGCATGCGGTCGCGCAACTTGCCGCAATCCACCAGCGGCGCGCGCGCATGTAACCTATGTAATGAAATGCGTCGAATGACTCGCCCATGCGAATTCCTGAGATAGTGTAACCGATATGGAAATCTTGCAGGCCCTGGTGATCGGCCTGGCAGCGTTAATTCTCACCCCCGGATTCCTTTTTTACTTCGATGTTACTCCCAAAGTGGTGGTGGTGCTGCTCGGGACCGCGATCCTGCTGCTCTGGGACGCCTTCAAACGCGAAGCCGGCGGTCGCCTGTCGCGCGTGTTTACCGTGCTGGTGGTGCTGCAACTGACCTCCCTGGGACTCTCCGCGGTGCTCTCCGAACGCCAGGCGCTGTCGGTGGTCGGCAGCAACTGGCGGCGCTTCGGACTCGTCACTCAGGCCGCCGTTTTCCTGTTCGCGTGGATGCTGGCCTGGCGAGCCGCCGGCCGGCCCGATCGCGTGCGTACCATCCTGCGGGGCGTGTCGGCCACCGGAGTACTGGTCGCCTCCTTCGGCATTCTCCAATACTCGGGCTGGGACCCGCTGGTGGGCGGCGCCGCCTATCACATCGGCGAGGGCTTCTGGACCATCGTGCGGCCGCCCGGGACTCTCGGGTATGTCAGCTACTTCGCGAATTGGCTGCTGGTCACGATCTTTCTATCGCTCGTGCTGGCACGCGCCGAAGCCGACCTCATATGGCGCCGGATCGCCTACACTTCCGCCGCGCTGTCGTTCGTCGCCATGCTGTTGACGGGCACCCGCGCGGCGCTGCTCGGGCTTGGCGCCGGACTCTGTGTGTGGCTGTTCCGCTCCGGGTTCCGCGTTTCGCGCGCCTGGATTCTCGCCGGCGTGGGCGTCTGTCTGGCCATGGCGGGATTTTACGTTTCGCCTCCCGGCCAGCCCTTGCGTAGCCGCATGCGCTGGTTCGTCGAGGACCCGTGGGGAGGCGCGCGCCCGTCACTGTGGCGCGATAGCCTGGCGATGTTCTGGCATCGCCCCATCGCCGGATATGGACCCGAGGTCTTCACCGCCACATTTCCGCATTTCGAATCGGAGAAGCTGGCGCGTTCGTATCCCGACTTCATTCACGAATCGCCGCACAATATTTTCCTGGACGCAGCCGTATCGCAGGGCGTGATCGGCGTCTCGATCCTGGCCCTGCTCTTTGCCGTCGGCTTTCGCAAGGCGAGTGCAGGACTCGCTGCCGCCCTGGCCGCCGCCGTCGTCGCCCAGCAGTTCACGGTCTTCACCGTGCCGACCGCCTTGATTACGTTCGTCACTCTGGCGCTCGCCGTCGCCTGCGACGCGGGTCCGCCCGTCGAAGGCAAAGAGCCATTTGCCGCGGTCCGGTACGCCACGCCCTTATTTGCCATGGTCTTTCTCTACGTCGCAATCCGGCTGGCGGGCGCCGATTATGAATTGGCGCTGGCCCAAAGGTCACTCAAGCACAACGATGCCGCGTCCGCCGCCGCGGATTACGCCAGCTACGTTCACTGGCGGCTCCCCGGATCGAGCGCCGACCTCTGGTATTCGCGCGCCAATCTGGACCTCGCGCAGAAGGCCGCGAATCCCATGGTACGATTCCAGACGCTAATCCAGGCCGGCGCCGCCGGCGTCCGTGCCACCCAGACCTCGGAAGATCCCGTCAATGCCTGGTACAGTCTGGCCACGCTTTACGCGGCGCAGAACGATGCCGCCGATACCGAGCGGTGCCTGCGCTCGGCGATTGCCGCCAGTCCCACGTGGTTTAAACCGCACTGGACGCTGGCCCAGGTCCTCGTGCTGGAGGGCAAGCTTGCGGATGCCGAACAGGAGGCCGCGACCGCCGTCCGCTTGAATGGCGGCAAGAACCCGGAAGTCTCAGAAACGCTTGAACATATTCGCGCGCAGACGGGCCGGCAATAGCGCTTACCTTAGTAAAATCTCGGCGAAACCGTTGGTGAAAGCCGGCGGCCTCCCCTACAATCGGAAGCAAGGAGGGCGATTTTTTGAGGTCCATTTTCCTAACTTCGCTGTTGCTGGTTGCCGGTGTCGCGACGTCCTTCGCGCAAAACAAACCGCTGAACGCAATCTTCGGCACGCAACTGGCTTCGTCGTTACCACACGCCGACAGCGTTACCGCTTCGATTACGTCCGTCGCCAACGCGGCTGGCGGCCAGGCCGGCATCTCGCCCAATACCTGGGTATCGATCTACGGCAGCAATTTTACGCAGAACAATCTGATCGATGTCTGGGATAACTTCATCGTCGGCGGCAAACTGCCGACCACGCTGGATGGTGTCAGCGTGAGTGTCGGCGGACAGCCTGCATACGTCTACTTCGTCAGTCCTGGACAGATCAATATCATGGCTCCGAATGTCGGACTCGGGACCATGCCAGTGACCGTCACCACGGGGGCCGGCACGAGCCAGTCTTTCACGGCCACCTCGCAACAGTTCACCCCGGCATTCTTCACCTGGCCGAACAACCAACCCGTAGCGACTCGTCAGGATTTCAGTTGGGCGGTCAAGAACGGCAGCTTCCCATCGGTCACCACGGTTCCGGCCAAGCCCGGCGACGTCATCATCCTGTGGGGCACCGGCTTCGGTCCAACCACGCCCGCCGCGCCTGTAGGCCAGCAGACTCCCGTGGCCACTTTCAGCACGGCGAACCCTGTCTCGGTGACGATCGGCGGTGTGACTGCCCAAGTCTTCGGCGCGGCCCTGGCGCCCGGTTTCGCCGGCCTTTACCAGGTAGCGATCCAGATTCCGTCATCGCTCGGCAACGGCGACTTCCCGATCATCGCGTCGGTCTCCGGGGCGCAATCACCCACGGGGATCAATATCACGGTGCATAACTAAGAAGGAGTCAGGATACAGAAGTCAGGAGTCAGGAGACCTAACCAGGGCTCCTGACTCCTAGCCTGTGACTCCCGTCGCTGTGGAGTGGCTCTGGCTATCCGCAACCCTCCCGAGCTTCGTACCTTCCAACGCAGCCGCGACCGTGAGGGTACTGCATCTTGAAGTCACACACTATTCAATCCGGCGCCGCCGGGGGCGCCCGCTGACTTCTGTCTCCTGAGTCCTCACCACGAATGCGCGCCGCGGAGGACTTCCGGAATCGTCCGCAGCACGATCCTCACATACATGCCCAATGACCGCCGACGCACAAAGTCTGCGTCGAAGTCGCGCCGTTGTGAGTAAGTCAGCCGATTCCGTCCCGACACCTGCCACAGGCCTGCGATTCCCGGCTTCACTTCCAGGATCGACTCCGCCCCCGCCCCGTAATGTTCGCGGAGTTCCGCCGGAGTCACCGGGCGCGGACCCACCAGCGCCATCTCGCCCGCGATCACATGCCAAAGTTGCGGCAATTCGTCGATGGAATGGCGGCGGCAGAATCGCGCGAACGCATTCGGTACGCGCGGATCGCCCGCCTGCTTCTGCGACGGACCAGCTTCGTCCTCGATGTACTCCACCCACCTGCTGCGCTGCGACGCCTGCGGACACTCGTCACTCCACATCGTACGGAGCTTGAACATCCACAGCGTCGCCCCCCGCCAGCCCACTCGCTTGTGGGCGATAAACGGTGTGCGCCCCGAGAGCAGCGAAATCGCCAGCGCGCTGCCCGCCAGGATCGGAGTCACTCCGATGAGGAGTGCCACCGAGCTCAATCGCTCGCAAACGTCGATCACTTGCCACGTGAGGTCGTTATCCGGCTGAATTTGTCTGGGTACGGGAATCGAAGCCAATCGGCACCTATACATCGATCATAGGCAAGGCCAGGGCACTTCCTATACAGGCAGGTTGTAAAGGATTTGTGAAAATTCCGGGCGTTCGATGGAAAATGAAGACAGTGCGGGTTCTACTGGTCGAAGACGAATCGCGCGTTGCCGGATTTATCGCCAAAGGTCTGCGCGAGCATGCCTATGCTGTCGACGTGGCGGCCGATGGCGAGCAAGCGATTTACCAAACCGCCGTAAATTCCTACGACCTGGTGATTCTGGACGTCATGCTCCCCCGCAAGGACGGCCACCATGTCTGCCGGGAACTCCGCGGCGGCGGCTTCAACGCGCCGATCCTCATGCTCACCGCGCGTGACGCCGTCGACGACCGCGTGGCCGGCCTCGACAGCGGCGCCGACGACTACCTGACGAAGCCGTTCGACTTCAAGGAACTCCTCGCCCGTCTGCGCGCGCTTTTGCGTCGATCCGAGAAGGTGCGCCCCCAAATTCTGCGCATCGCCGACCTGGTCCTCGACACTGGCAAACACGCCGCCTCGCGCACCGGACGTCCCGTGAGCCTCACGGCCAAGGAGTACGCGCTCCTCGAGTTCCTGGTGCTCAACGAAGGCCGCGTGGTCGGCCGCGAACAGATCGCCCAGCATGTGTGGGACGAAAGCTTCGACCCGATGTCCAACGTGATCGATGTCTATATCAAACGTCTCCGCGCCAAGCTGGACACGAAATCCGCGCGCCGCCTGATCCACACCCGCCGCGGTGAAGGCTACATCCTCACCGCCCAGCCGGGAGCCGCCGATGATTAGAAGCTTCCGCGTCCGCCTCACCGCCTGGTACGTCGCATTTTTCTCGCTGCTGTTCGTGGTTTTCGGCATCTTCCTCTACGGCGTTCTCTCCAACGCGCTCGAAACCCGCTTGCAGGAGTCGCTGGCGGCGGAAGCCACTACCGCGTCCGTGCTGCTGCCGGACGAACTGGTGGAAGAGAACGGCGATGCTCCCCGTGCCGCCTCCGAGGTCGTCTCCGAAATGCGCGGCAGCTCGATCGGCGTCCTGATGGATGGGCGTGTGCTCGCCGGAGATGCGCAACTGTTCCAGACTGTAGCCGCCGCGGCTGCCGGCAATCCTCGCACCGAGATCGCGCTCTCACTGCCGAAGTTGGGAGCGCACGGTTTTCGCGCCGCCATCCGCCGCCTCACACAGGATGGCCACACTTACCTGGTGATCGCCGCCGCCTCGCTGGATTTCGTTTCCGCCGACCTGGCCATCGTGCGCCGCATCCTGCTCTTCGCGATTCCGGTGCTGATCGGGCTGGCGGGGCTCGGCGGGTACTGGCTGACCACGCGAAGCCTGGCGCCCCTCGGCTGGATGGCCGAACAGGCGCACCAAATCACCAGCAGTAATCTCGACAGGCGCCTCGAAATCGGCAACGCCGCCGACGAGTTAGTCGTCCTCTCGGCTTCGTTCAACGAGCTCCTCTCCCGCCTCGACCAGACCTTCGACAGCATGCGCCGCTTCGTCGCTGACGCCTCCCACGAGCTGCGCACTCCCATCTCCGTGATCCGCGGCGAAGCAGACGTGGCGTTATCCCGGGAGCGCAGTCCCGCTGAGTACCGCCAGGCGCTCACGCTCATTCTGGACGAATCGCGCCGCCTCTCCCGTCTGGTCGACGATCTCCTGAACCTGGCGCGCGCCGATGCCGGCAGCGTGAAATTGCAGGTGCAGGAATTCTACTTCAACGACCTGCTGTCCGAGTGTTGCCGCGGCATGCAAGGGCTCGCGTCCGCCCGCGGGATTCGCCTGGAATGCCGCGCCGGCGACGACCTGTCTTTCCACGGAGACGAAGAACTGCTGCGACGCCTCGTGGTCAATCTGCTCGACAACGCCATTCGTTACACGCCGGGCGGCGGCACTGTTTCCGCGGCGCTTCTGGCCCAAGGTCCTGAACTGCGTATCCAAATTTCCGACACCGGCGTGGGGATCGCCCCCGAAGCCCTGCCCCATTTGTTCGAGCGCTTTTATCGCGCGGACCAGGCGCGCTCACGCCAGGATGGCGGCTTCGGTCTGGGACTCGCCATCGTCAAGTGGATCGCCGAATCGCACCGTGGCGCGGTCGATCTGGCCAGCCGCCCCGGCGCCGGCACCACGTTCACTGTGACGCTCCCGCGAGCGTGACGTCGTCCTGTCCGAAACGGAGCACCAGCGAAATACGGCGATTCCGCGCGTCCTCCGGCCGCTCTGGAATCATCAGCCGTTCGTCGGCAAAGCCCCGCACTTCCACCACCTGTTTGGGACGCATGCCGAACTCGTCCAGCAGACGCCGTGCCGCATTCGCCCGGTCCACCGACAGTTCCCAGTTGCCGTATGCACGCCGGGGAATCGTCACGCGGAAAGGCCGCGCGTCCGTATGCCCTTCGATCACCACATTGTTCGGCAGTTTGCTTAACTCGGCTGCCAGCGACGCCAGCAGATGAGCGCCGGCGGCGGTCGGGTCGGCGCTTCCCGTGACGAAGAACAGCCCCTGTTCGTTTTCCAGCAGATCGATGCGCAGCCCTTCGCCGGTCATGCTGAAGCGGATGTTCTGGCTGATCTTCTGAAACTCCGGCACCTGATGCAGCGCCTGCTCGATCTGCTGTTGGATCTCGCCGACGTTGTTCTTGTGCACCAGCAGGCCTTCTCCCGCACCTGCCGGCCCGCCGCCTCGCTTCTTCGTGTAACCCCGCGGATCCTTGAAATACCCGCTGACCGCCTCTTTGACGGGATTGCTGGCGTTCATCATCCACAGCACGATGAACAGCGCCATCATGGCGGTCACGAAATCCGCATAGGCGACTTTCCAGGCTCCGCCGCGATGTTTCCGCCCCGCCGCATGGCGAGCCCGTCCTGCCGCGATCGGCGGACCATCAGGCAGTTTGAGCTGCGGCATCGGGAGCGCCTTTCTCCGTGCCGTTCGAAGCCGACGGAACCGGCGGAATCTGCGCCTCGCGCTTAATGCCTGTTTCGAGATCGAGGAAGCTCGGCCGCATTTCGACCGGGATCGAACGCCGCGCGTATTCCACCGCCAGGATCGGCGAGGACCCGCGCGCGAACGCCACGATCGCCACGCGCATCACCTGCAGGAACTGACTGTGCGCCTCGCCCAGATTCTCCAGCCGCGCCGCCAGCGGACTCACCACGCCGTAGCACAGCAGAATGCCGAGAAACGTTCCGACCAGCGCCGCGGCTACTTTCTGTCCGACCGTCTGGGGAGAGCCGCCGATCGCCTCCATCGTAATGACGACGCCCAGCACGGCAGCGACGATGCCCAAGCCCGGCAGAGCATCGGCCATGGCGCTCAATGCGTTCACCGGCTCGTTCCGCCCGCGCCGCTGGACGTCGATGTCGAGATCCATGAGCTGGTCCAACTCCTGCGGGCTGGTCACCCCGATCACGATCATGCGCAGCGAATCGCAAACGAAACTGCGAGTCTCGACATCGGCAAGAAACTCGGGATAATTGGCGAAAATCGGGCTCTTCGCAGGATTCTCGACATCCGGCTCGAGCGCCACAACACCCGCTCGCTGCGCGAAGCTGAACACTTCGTACAGCATGCGCAAATATCGAACGAAAGATTTCTTCGAGTGCGCAGGCGATGCAAACACCTTAGCCGCCGCGCGGCCGATCTTGCGGATCACGTCTGGCGTATTCGCCACCAGCATGATCCCTGCAGCCGCGCCGCCCACAATCAGCAACTCGGCGGGCTGCATCAGCACCCACGGATTCCCATGTTCCAGCAGGAACCCGCCAATCACTGCTATGAAGACGATACCTATACCGACCAGCGCGAGCATCTCATAGTCATATCGGCCGGGTTGGAAAATTCTTGAGGTTCGCAATCGCAACGGAATGCTGGCAATCCCAACAGAGCCGCGACCGTTAAGGGAGCGTTTCGCTTACCCCGACTTTCGCATTGTCACGGACCCAGGAGTCAGGAGCCAGGAGCATTCCGTCTCCTGACTCCCGCCTCCTGACTCCTTCTTCTTAGTAGCCCGCGCCGCCGCCGCCGGTGCGCACGCGCGGCTTGTCGGTCTCGCCGAAGTCCGCACTGGATTCGCCCGAGGACGCGATGTTCTCCGCCCCCGTTTGCTCCAGGACGTCCTTCGCCCGTTTGACCCAGTCGCCGTTGTCGCAGTGCACCGAGAGGAGCACCCGGCCTTCCTTGATCATCCCCTCATACCGCTTCGCTTCGTATTCCGGGATGCCCATGCCGACCAGTGCGCCAATCACGCCGCCCACCACACCGCCGGTACCGATTCCGGCCAGCGCACCCATAATCGGACCGGCCGCAATGAATGGCCCCAGTCCCGGAATCGCGATCGCCCCAATACCCGCTAGCAGGCCCAGGGTTCCACCAACGACACCTCCGGTGGTAGCGCCGGTAGCGGCGCCTTCCGGAGCCTTGGTGTGCTTTTCATGGGCGAAATCCTTGCTGCCCATATTGTCCGGCAATAGGACGGAAACGTCCTCGCCCCGAAACCCGGCGTCGAGCAATGCGTCGACACCCGTTTCCACGTGCATTCTGTCGCGATAGATCCCAAATACGGCTGTGTTCTTTCCTGCCATAAACTTGCTCCTTTCCGTTCACTTCTTGTCGGAAGACTTCTTCTCGGAAGAAGGTTTGATCGTGATTTCGTCCGTGACGTTCCCCGCGCCGGCGACTTCCGTCGCCTTCTGCGCGATCGTTTGTTTTTCCGTTTCCGAACGCACCGGACCCTTGAGAGTGACTCTGCCGCCCTGCGCAATGACCTTCACGTTATGCGCGTACGTGGACAGCGAGGAATCATCGTGAATCGACTTGCGAATTTGCTGCGCCAGATCGCGATCCGTTTTGTTGTTCTTGCCTTGATCCGCCGTGGCAGCAGTCTTGGAGCGATCCCGCTGGTTGACTTTGGTATTATCTGGGGCTGTCTGCGCCATCGCGGCAGTCCCCAGGAAACCAAGAGCCAGCACCCCGGTAACAAAATGCAGCTTCACGTGTAACCTCCTGGGGCGAGAACCTGCAATCGCTACGCCGACGGGCTGAATGGGACCAATGCGCTCACTGTGGCGGCGAGCACTTTAAGCTGCGGGCGGTCGTGTCAATATCACAACGTATACATCGCCGAATGCGATAAGACGATTGTTCCATCCGGCTAATTCCCTGCGTTTGGCGAACCAGTTCCGCCAATCGCGGACGTTTCCCGCGCCGCCGTAAATCACAAACTTTCCAGGCATCGTGAGCGTATCCGGCAGAAGACTGGCGGCATATTGCTCGGCCGTGGCGGAACGCTCAAACGGGAAGAGTAAAATGTGCCCGACGACGCGGTAAACCGAAAGATGTGCGTACAAAAACCCCGGCAACGCATAATTTGGCTGCCAATTCGGCGACTCGCCTTCGATGAACGGACTCGTGCAAATTACCGGGATCGCCTGGCCCGGCGCCTCCCGGTTCACCATGGCCACCGCGTCGCGCCAGTCCGAATGTTCGTGCGCCGGCCAAGCCGAACCCCATTGGCCCAATAACGCCAAAGCTCCCACCCCTACTGCAATCGCGGCTGGCCGCCACAACGAGCCGCTCAGAAACGGCCGGACCGCGCACGTGATTGCCAGAGCCAGTCCCGGCAGGCACAGCGAGAAGTAGCGCGGAACGAAGACGCTGTTTCCGGTCGCGTACGAATATATCGCGAGACAGATGGGCGGTAACAGCCACCAGGAGCCGGCCAGCACCACAGCCGTAATATCGCCCGGCGGTCCGTCAGGCTTCGAACGGGTCAGGCGGCCCAGTAGCCAGGCGAGCGCGCCCCCGATCACCACGAGCTTCCACCGCAACGACCATTCGAAATGGTGCAGGGATGGGAGCGGCTGAATGACGTGTGCTCCGGCGTGATACGTCAACTGCACGGCCCGCAGCGCTACGGGCACGTCCATGACTGCGATGAGTGCAAACATGGCTGCCGCCTGTACATACGTTACGCGGGTTTCTCTGCGCTCCAGTCTGAGGCCCGTGTAGAGCGCCAGCACAAGGTAAAACGGCCAGTAGATCAGATGAACCGGCCACAGGAGGGCAGCGCAGACCGCGAACAGCAGCCCCTCAACCCATCGACCCGAATCCAGCCATCGGACCATCAACCAGACGCACGCTGTCGCGACCAGTATCCCCAGCGCGTACGGTCGCGCGTCTACGGCGTGTGCATTGAAGTCCTGCAAAGCCAGGCAGGCGAACACCGCGAACCAGCCTGCGCGCGGATGGATCAACCGCCGCGCCAGCAGGCTGATCAGCAGCAGCGTGAGGCCTGCCGCCAGCAGCGAGGGGATCCGGTACGCCGTCTCCGATTGGCCGAATAGCGCGCTGCTGGCGCGTGGCAGCCAGTAATACGCCGAATCGGGCACTTGCGGAGCCACGGCCAGCGACGGATGATGCGAGCCATGCTGGACCACGAACACCGTGGCCATCTCGTCCACCCAAAAACTGGACGGCAAGGCCATCACCCACAACCTGATAACACAAATTGTGAGAACCGCAGCCGCTGGCAGGCTCGCCCGTCCGGGCCTGTTTATCATCGTGGCGTTTAAGACGTGACGGACTTCCCCGGCGTTCCTTCAGGCTTTGCCGGAAAGCGAAATAGGCTACCTTGCGCGATTCCCCATTTCGCCAGGCGAAAGTGGATACTGGTCCGCAGTACACCTAATCCGTAAATCGAGCTGCGCCGGAAGTTGATCGACGATGCTTCCGGGAAGTACTTCGTGGGGCACGAAATCTCGCCGATCCGCGCGCCCAGAAATACAGCCTGAGCCAGCACTTGATTGTCGAAGACGAAATCGTCGGAGTTCGCTTCCAGCGGCAGCGACTCCAACAACTGCCGGCTATAGGCGCGAAAACCCGTGTGGTATTCCGACAGCTTGGCGCCCATCGTCAGATTCTGGAACAGGGTCAGCATCCTGTTGGAAATGTACTTGTAGAGCGGCATGCCGCCCCGCAGCGCCCCGGCCCCCAGAATGCGCGACCCAAGCGCCAGGTCGTACACCCCGTAGGCGATCATGGTGGCCATCGGGGTCACCAGCAGCGGTTCGTATTGATAGTCGGGGTGCAGCATCACCACGACGTCGGCGCCCGCTTCCAGCGCCTTGGCGTAGCACGTCTTCTGGTTCCCGCCGTAACCGCGGTTTTGCGGATGCACTTCGACGGTCAACCCGAGTCTGCGCGCCATCTCCGCCGTAGCATCGGTGGAATGATCGTCCACCAGGATGCTTTCGTCCACAATCTCCGGCAGTTCGCGGACCGTTGCCTCGAGCGTTTTCTCCGCGTTGTAGGCGGGCAACACCACCACGATCCGCTTTCCGTTAATCAAGATATTTGTAGTTTAACCCGGTCGGGTAGGCGCTTTCGCCTGCTCGCCAGCTTTTCGCCCGTCACCGTCGCGGCTCCGATGGGAGCCCCGAACGTAAGAGAGGGGTCACCTTCAACATAACCGTTTCCGCATTCCGGCGTATAGTTAATATGCTCTCGGATATCCGCTTTGCGTTGCGCACTCTTCGCCGGAATCCCGGTTTCACCACCCTTGGACTTCTCACCCTGGCGTTAGGGATCGGCGGCATCACTGCCATCTTCAGCGTCTTCAGTGGAATCCTGCTGCGCCCGCTGCCTTACGCAGATGCCAACCGTCTCGTGGCCATTCAGGAAGTCGTACCTTCGATGGCCCGCTTCGGCCCGGCGCTGCCGGTGTCCGCTTCGCACTTTCAGCAATGGCGTAAACAAAACCGCTCCTTGCAGGACGTAGCCCTCGTGGGATCCCAACTGTACACGCTCAGCGGCCAGGGCGACCCGGTACGCGTGTCCGCAGCCCGCGTTTCCGCCAGCCTCTTCCCGCTGCTCGGCATCCAGGCAGCCTTGGGTCGTACATTCACCGGGGACGAAGACCGGCAAGGCCATGACCATGTCTTCGTAATCAGCTCCCGCCTCTGGCGAAATCAGTTCCATTCCGATCCATCGATCATCGGCCGCAAGATCGTTCTCGGCGGTGTCCCTCGCGAGGTCGTAGGAGTGCTGCCATCCGCCGCCAGAGTTCCCACCCAGGCCGAATTGCAAACCATGGTGATGAACGATTCCGCGGCCGATCTCTGGGTGCCCTTCGCCATCGGCAATAACGACCTCGCCGTCATGTCCGAGTTCGACTACGGCTGCCTCGGACGCCTGCGACCCGGTGTCTCACCCGCACAAGCGGTAGCCGATCTGAATCTCATTCAGGCCGCCATCGTCAAAGATCTCTCCGAGAAAGTCGAACTGCGCAGCCTCGTCACGCCGCTGCAGGACCAGATCACCGGCAGTTCGCGCCAGAGCCTTACCCTGCTGCTGGCTGCGGCCGCGGCCGTCCTGGCAATCGTTGTCGTCAATCTGGCGAATCTGCTACTCGCACGGGCCGCCGCGCGCCGCCGCGAACTGGCCATCCGCACCGCCATCGGAGCGGGCGCGTTCCGCCTCGTGCGGCAGTTGCTCGTCGAGGCTCTCTTGCTCGCCTGCATGGGCGGGACCCTCGGCGTCGTTCTGGCCAACTGGGCGTTCGCGGCTATCATTCTCAAAGCACCGCTCGATCTCCCCGGCCTTCAGGACGTGCGCATGGACTGGCAGGCGGTCGCCTTCGCCGCTCTCGTAACCCTGATTAGCGGCGCGATTTGCGGCATCCTGCCGGCCTGGCGCGTGGCCCGAACCGACCCGCAGGCGGCGTTGAAGTCCGGCGGTCGCGCGATCACCGAAGGACGCCACAGCGGCCGCGTGCGCCAATTCCTGGTCGCCGCGGAAGTGGCGCTCAGCGCCATGTGCCTCGTCCTCGGCGGACTCCTGCTCGGCAGCTTTGTGCATCTGGTGCAAGTCGATAAGGGCTTTCAGACTGACCGCGCTTTCACAGTGGGAGTGGGGCTTCCCGGAAGCCGCTATCCGGATTCGGCCCATCGCGTCCGCTTCATCCGCGCTCTGCTGGATCAGGTCCACGGTCTGCCTGGTGTGATCGCGGCCGGAATTTCCAATCGCGGCCCGCTGAGCGGCGAGGGCAGCAATCTGGGCATCCTCGTGGAAGGCGTCGACCTTCCTCCCTCGCAGCGTCCGATTGTGGATTATCGCTGCGTCTCGCCCGAGTTTTTCCGGGCGATGGGAATTTCGCTGGTCGGCGGCCGCTTGATTGCCGATTCCGACGCCGACCGTCGCACCGCCGCAGTCTCGGCCCAGACGGCGCGCCGCCTCTGGCCCAACGAGAATGCCCTCGGCAAGCGCTTCCGGCTCGGGTCGCCCGATGAAGCTCCGTTCGAAGTAGTGGGGATTGTAGGCGACGTCCGGTCGAGCCTGCAAAAACCGCCGACCATGACCGTCTACGTGCCCTACTGGCAAGTTTCCCGGAGTGACTTTTCGCTCGTCGTCCGCACTGCCATGGACCCCGCAAGCCTGGCTCCAGCCGTGCGCGGCGCCATCCGCGGACTCGACTCCCAACTGGTGGTCCCGCGAATCAGGACCTTGAGCCAAGTGGTCGACTCGGCAGTCGCCGCCCGGCGTTTCCAGTTGCAGATGATCCTGGTGTTCGCGCTCACCGCGCTGCTGCTCGCAGCCATTGGTGTCTTTGGCGTAGTCTCGCAATCCGTCACACAGCGGACCAACGAAATCGGAATCCGCACGGCCTTGGGTGCTACCCGCGGCGAAATCGGACGGCTGGTGAGCATTCAGGGGTTGGCCCCCGTGCTGGCCGGCCTGGCAGTGGGTTTGATCGGCGCCGCCTGGGCCGCCCGTCTGGTAAGCGGGCTCCTGTTCCAGGTCCAAACGCTCGATCCGCTGGCTTTCGGCGGCACGGCGCTGGTGCTGCTTGCGTCTGCCGCTCTAGCCTGCCTCATCCCCGTCACGCGTGCCACACGCGTAGACCCCCTAATTGCACTGCGCTACGAATAGAAGACTACGACGCCTGGCTGTTTGCCGACGACAACTGCGAGTTCGACGTGCTCCAGATACCGGAGATGCTGCCGCCGGCTCCGAGGAAAAGGGCGGCCGACGCCAATGCGACGAAGGCCATTAGCAGTGTGTACTCGATCAGGTCCTGGCCCTGCTCGTCATTGAGAAAGTTCTTGAGAAAAGTCATAATGATGCGCTCGGTTTTCAATCTATGATTGAAAAGCCTGGAATGTATTGACCACTAAAGTTAACGTAGTTTGGATAACCCATGACCCTGCCTGTTCAATCCGTCCTCCTGCCGGTTCCGGCCGCCGCGGATGGCGCCACCGGGATTCCGCTCACTACCATCCGGGGCGCCCGCCCCGGACCCACGCTCGCCCTCATCGCCGGCAATCACGGATATGAATATCCGCCGATTTTGGCGCTGCAGCGCTTGCGGGCCGCCATCGATCCCACCGTCCTCAGTGGCGCCGTCCTGATGGTCCACGTAGCCAATATGCCGTCGTTTCTCGGTCGCACCGTCTACTTCAGCCCGGTCGATGGGAAAAATCTGAATCGCGTCTACCCCGGCCGTCCGGACGGCACCGTCAGCGAGCGGATCGCCCACATCATTACCACGCAAGTAATTGAGAAATCGGACTATTTGATCGACCTGCACTGCGGCGATGGCAACGAGTCTTTGCGCCCCTACGTATACCAGACCATCACCGCCGACCCGGCCATGAATGCTTCCATCGGCCGGCTGGCTCTGGCGTTTGGGTTGGATCACATCCTGCTCGACCGCAACCGCCCTACCGACCCGGCGCGTTCCCTCTACTGCTCCACCACCGCGATCACCCGCGGGAAACCTGCGATCACCATCGAAGCCGGCTTTCTGGGGACCACCGACGAAACCAGCGTGCAGCAGGTCGTCGCTGGCGTCCAAGGCGTTTTGCGTGAACTGAAGATGCTGGAAAGGGGGCCGCTGCCCGTCGAAAAACCCGTCTTCCTGGACCCGAACGCAGTAGTCGCCAGTCCCGCCACGGGCATTCTCTACCCGCAAGTCGAGCGTGGTCAGCACGTTGCCGAGGGCGATATCCTGGCGGTAATCACCGATTTCTTCGGCGAGCGGATCGCCGAAGTGGCATCGCCCCTGACGGGCGAGGTGCTGTACATTGTCGCCACCCCGCCCATCAGCGAGGGTCAGCCGATCGGCTGCGTCGCAAGCCATGTAACCTGATGCGAGCCGCAGTCATCTAATGGGATAGGCCCCAATCAACATGAAATTTTCCCCGTTTAACCGCTCTTTGGTTATCCTGGTTGCTCTTGGTTCCCTGGCGTTCGCTGCGGATATTCAAGGCGTCCACAACTTCCACCAGATTAACGATCACGTTTATCGCGGCGCTCAGCCCAGTACCGAAGGCTTCGAAAGCCTCGCGAAAATGGGCGTGAAAACCGTCATTGACCTGCGCGAATCCGGCTCCCGCGCCGACTCTGAAAAGCGCGTCGTCGAAAAGGCCGGAATGCATTACATCAACATCCCCTTCTCGGGCTATAGCGCGCCGAGCGATAAGCAGATGGCTCAGGTGCTGGCCATGTTCGAAGACCCTGCCGCCGGCCCCGTCTTCATCCACTGCCGCCGCGGCGCCGACCGCACCGGCACCGTCGTGGCCTGCTATCGCGTCCTCCACGACCACTGGAAGAATCAGGAAGCTCTGACCGAGGCGAAAAACGACGGCATGAGTTGGACCGAGCGCGCCATGCAACGCTACGTCCTCGGCTACCAGCCCCCGGCCGCCGCCGCTGCCGCCGTCCCGGCCGCGAACTAACCTAGACGACGCGTGGACTCAGACGGCGATCAAATGGCGTCACAGCGGAAGCCGCTCCATTCGGTTCGCCCACTCCTCGGCTTCGCTGAGGTGCCAAACCAGCAGCAGGTCTTCGATCGCGTCTCGGCACTGATCGAACCATCATGGGCGTCCCAACGTTGCTCCTGAGCTGTCAGGTACTCCTCGACCTTCTCCTTGTTTTCGAGATAGAACGTGATCGCCCTGTAAATTCGGACGAGGCGAGCGAGATGCGGGTGCCAGCGATGTAATAGCCGCCATCACGCTCCTCAACGTAGTTCTGCTTGTTCCTACGCTCCAGGTTTCAGCTTACTCGGGCGGGGCCGCCGGCAGCAATCGACGCGCGGACACGCGTCGGGCCGCGTAGCCGCTCTACTTACTCTTCGCAGCGTTGTCCACGATACCCTGCGCGTAATAGTTCGAGATCTTCGCCCCATTGCGCGCCACTTCGATATAAGCAGCCTTCAGCAGCGAGTCTTTTTCATTCATCAGCTCCTCGCGGATCTGCTGCTGCACGCGCGGATCGTTCAGGTCGCGCTGTCCGGCCGGCTCCTTCGAAATGACCTTCAGGATGCGGTAACCGTCCGGCATGCGCATCACCGGTGAAATGCCGCCCGGCTGCAGCGCCGCCACCATTTTCCGCAGGTCGGGACTCACCTTCTCCAGCGTCGATTCCGGCAGGAAACCCATGTCGCCGCCATTCGGCGCCGAGTTTACGTCCTCGGAATAATTCGCCGCCAGCGCGTTGAAATCCTGGCCCTGTTTCAATTGCATCTCGATGCTGGCGATCTTCTGCTTCGCCTCGTTGTCGTTCTTCGCCTTGCTGTTCTTCAGATTGCGAACCTCGGCGTTCGGGTCCGGACTCACCATGATCTGCGCCATGTGGATGCGCGGCTCCGGCAAGTTGAACATCCCCTTATTGGCGTTGTAATAGCTGGCCACATCCGAGTCTGTGATGCTGATGTGCGAAGTGATCTCCTTGTTGATCAGCTTCTGCACCGTGAGATCGTGGCGCAACTGCGTCTTCAGGTCGTCCGCCGTCATGTGCCGGTCGGCCAGCTTCTTTTCAAACTCTTCCTTCGTCGAGAGCGCCTTCAGCTTGTTGTATTCAGTCTCGACGTCCGCATCCACCGCCGTCAGTCCGGCTTTCTCGGCCCGCTGCCACATGATTTCGCTCGTGATCATGCTGGTGAGCAGGTCCAGCTTCTGGCTGGTGACGACATCCGGGTTGGCGCCTTCCGGAGGACGCTGGCTTTGCTGCGCGTATACCTTTTCCAGTTCGCTGACCGTTATGGAATGGCCGTTCACTTCGGCGGCCACGCCTGCAGGGATCGCGTGTTTGCACGCACTCGCGGTCAGCGCGGCCAGCACCGCGACGAAAAACACAAAATTACGAATCATGAGTGAATCCTCATTGTAACCCTTGGCGCAAGGTAAAATGATTGCTTCTATGAGAGTTGGAATCATCGGCACTGGCGCAATTTCTCAGATGCACGCGCGCGTCTACAAGAAGATCGGTTTCGACCTGACCGTCTGCACCGACATCACCGAACAGTACGGCCGCAAGTTCGCCGATCAGCATGGCGCCGAATTCGTCTCCACCTACGAGGAGGTCTGCCGTCATCCCAACGTGGATTACGTCGACGTCTGCACCTTTCCCGATTTCCGCCTCCAGCCCATCGAGATCTGCGCTGAAACGAAAAAACACGTGCAGGTGCAAAAGCCCATCTCGACCAGCCTGGAAACTGCCCGCCGCATGATCGAAACCGCGCGCCGCGGCGGCATCCTGCTCAGTGTCGTCAGCCAGCACCGTTTCGACGACGCCAGCGTCTTCCTCTCCAAGGCCTTCGCCGACGGCCGCCTCGGAAAACTGTTGCAGTGTGATTGCTACGTCAAGTGGTACCGCTCCGCCGAATATTACTCCCGCCCGATCAAGGGCAGTTGGGCGACCGAAGGCGGAGGCGCTCTCATCAATCAGGCAATCCATCAGATCGATATCCTGCGCTGGCTGGCCGGCCCTGTCCGCGAGGTGTTTGGCGTTTGGCAACTCGGCGCGCTGCACAGGATTGAATCGGAAGACGTGGTGAACGCGGTGTTGAGGTACAGCAATGGCGCGACCGGCGTCGTTCAGGCATCCACGGCGATCTGGCCGGGCTACACCGAGCGCACCGAATTCCACGGCACCAAAGGCACCGCCATCATCTCCGGCGACAAACTCACCACCTGGGATGTGAAGGACGATTTCGGCGACCCCGCGCCCGTGGCGATGGAAGTCGCCTCCGGAGCCTCCGACCCCATGGCGATCTCGCTCGAGCCCTTCGAACGCCAGTTCCTCGACTTCGGCGACGCCATCGCCAAGGGCCGCAAGCCGCAATGCGCCGGCGAAGAGGGCTACCAGGCCCTGGAAGTCGTCGACGCCATCTATCGCTCGTGCCGCACCGGCGACAAAGTAGTGCTCTGACCGGCCGCGAAACGGCGCCTTTCCCTGGGCGCAGAAGCGTCTTTCGACCGTGCGGTGGCTATCGCCACAAATTGCCGAGTGTCGCACCTCCCAACGGCGCCGCGACCGTGAGGGAGCGCCGGTTCCGTCTCCTAGCCTGTGACTCCCGTCGCTGGCGAATGGCTATTGCTGTCCGCGGACAATCCCTGAGCTTTGTCCGTCCCCACGCAGCCGCGACCGTTATTCAATCCGGCGCCGCAGGGGGCGCCCGCTGACTCCTGACTCCTGTGTTCTGACTTCTTCTACTCCAACTTGCCATCCAGATACGCCAGGAAGGTCGCGGCCACGCGGTATGCGTCGTAGTAGTCGGCCGGATGGATTGCCTTCAGGTTGTCCCTCTGCGTGTGCAGCAAGCCAAAGTTCGAGCTCGTGATCGAATGCATCGTGAGCACCGGAATGCGTGCATTCAAAAACGGATGCGAATCGTCGTCGCCCATGTGATCGACGTTCGACACCAGAGGCTGCATGTGGATCGCGTTCAGCGCTTCCACGTAATCCGCCAGCAATTCCTTATCGGCCCTGCTGGCCCAGACCTTCGGAGCATCAAGGCCCAGACATTCCAGGTTCACCATCGCCCGCACTTCGGACCGCTCCTGGCCCGATAGCTTTTTCACGTATTGCATCGAGCCGAACAGCCCGGCCTCTTCGCCCGCAAATCCGATGAACACGAAGCGGTGCCGCCGCGGACGCGATGTCAGGCTTTGATACAGGCTG
>Ga0105240_10003557_pt1 | contig 24176 bp, 21 predicted proteins | sample KBSC54metaG_FD_80426 | JGI IMG/M metagenome (GOLD analysis project Ga0105240, IMG submission 80426) | Corn rhizosphere microbial communities from Kellogg Biological Station, Michigan, USA - KBS C5-4 metaG | ecosystem: Host-associated > Plants > Roots > Rhizosphere > Soil | place: Michigan, USA...
AGTGACATTGGATCCGGAATATGCAACCGCCTGGCGCAATCTTGCATTTGGGTACTTCAACGTGATGCATGACCCGGGCCGATCCCACAATGCCTTCGCCAAAGCCCGTGCAAATGCTCCTCACGACGCCCGCATTCTCTACGAATACGATCAGTTGAGAAAGACGACCGGACACAGTCCCCAGTCTCGCCTTGAGGAACTCAAGGTCGATTCAAAGTTGGTGAGCCTTCGCGATGATCTCTCGGCCGAGATGGCCGCCCTTTACAGCAGTTCAGGCTCTCCTCGCGAAGCTCTCTCTCTCCTCACTTCGCGCCACTTTCAGCCGTGGGAGGGCGGTGAGGGAACAGTGCTCTCACAATATGTACGGGCAAATCTGCTGATTGGTCGGAGCGCTCTTCGCGCAGGAGATGCCGAAGGAGCTCTCCGTAGTTTTACCTCGGCTGCAAATCCGCCCGAGAGTCTGGGCGAAACCTTCCACCTCCTGGCAAATCGAAGCGCGATTGATTACTGGCTGGGAGAAGCCTGCGCTCAACTCGCAAGGACAAGTGAGGCACAGCGCCATTGGGAGCGCGCAGCCCGCGCAGGAGGTGATCCCCTTCAGAGGAAAGAAAGTTCTATAACGGAAATGACCTATTGGAGCGCGTTGGCTCTACGCCGCCTGGGACGGGAAGAAGAGGCGCGATCGTTGCTCAATGAAATCATGCAGCATGCTCAACAGCTCGAGTCCCAACCACCCTCGATCGATTATTTCGCCACGTCGCTGCCCGCAATGCTTCTCTTCGAGGAGGACAGGAGGCAGACGCAAGGCCAGACAGCTCGTCTTCTCAAAGCCCAGGCGTTTCTTGGTCTGGGTTCGAAAGAGAGAGCAGTCTCTCTGCTTCGCGAGTTGTTGGAAATAGATCCCGGACACGGGAGCGCAATGGATCTGCTTAGAGGCGAAACCGAATGACCGCTCATCGCAAAGAGACACCGGCTCCGTCATCACAAGATGCTTCGCCGTCCGCCGAGAGCTGGTATCTCTGGAGGATCGCGATCACCGCTGCACTTGGAGGCCTGCTGTTTGGATACGACTGGGTTGTGATCGGGGGTGCGCGCCAGTTCTACGAGCAGTATTTCCGTCTAACATCCGCAGCTTTGATTGGCTGGGCCAACAGTTGCGCGCTTGTCGGTTGCCTTGTAGGATCAGCCATCGCCGGATCTTTAGCCTTTCGCTACGGAAGGCGTAAAGTCCTCCTTCTCTCCGCGGTGCTGTTTGCCATTTCGTCCGGGATGACCGGCTGGGCAAGCGAGTTCTCCGCTTTCATCGCGTGGCGCATTGCCGGCGGCGTTGCTATCGGCCTTGCTTCAAACGTGGCGCCGCTCTATATCGCGGAGATCAGCCCAGCGGCAGTGCGAGGACGTCTCGTCAGTCTGAATCAATTTGCCATTGTCGTGGGAATTCTTGCAGCCCAGATCGTGAACTGGTTGATTGCACGTCCCATGGATACGAACATGACGGCGGCATCGATCTTTGCGTCATGGAATGTGCAATACGCCTGGCGATGGATGTTCACCGCTGTGATCGCGCCATCCGTCGTCTTCACCATTGCTTCTCTGTTTCTGCCAGAGAGTCCGCGTTGGCTGCTGGTAAAGAGGCGACAACGGGAAGCCCGCGCCGTTCTGGAGCGCATTGGAGGCGGAGCATATGGTCAAGCTGAGCTTGCTGCGATCGAACAGGCACTCCTCCTTGAAAACTCAAGCAGATCATCTCTTCGCGAACTCCTCAGTTCCGGGATTCGCCGCATGCTCCTGATCGGGATCGCGCTTGCAGTACTGCAGCAATGGACAGGGATCAATGTGATTTTCAACTACGCTGGAGACGTATATCGCGGCGCCGGCTTTGCAGCTAACGACATATTTCTGGACATCGTGGTTACGGGTGTCATCAACCTGGTCTTCACCATACTTGCAATGCTGCTGGTTGACCGGCTGGGACGCCGCCCTTTGATGATCTTCGGATGTCTTGGGATCGCGGCCGCTCACCTGCTCTGTGCCGCCGCCTATCACGCCCAATGGCGCCCTGGAATCGTACTGACGCTGACTCTGGCTGCGATCGGCTGTTATGCACTCACTCTCGCTCCTGTCACCTGGGTTCTGATAGCGGAAATCTTTCCCAACCGTGTTCGATCTCAGTCAGTGTCAGTGTGTGTCAGTGCCCTTTGGGCCGCGTCGTTCCTCCTTACTTACACGTTCCCTGCACTCAATAGGACCTTGGGAAGCGCTGGAACCTTTCTGACGTACGGCGGCATTTGTGTCATCGGATGCATATTCTGCGCGGCATTTGTCCCTGAGACCCGGGGAAGATCACTCGAACAGATTGAGTTCCAGACGGTACGTACGAATGCTGCTCCGCAAGATTAGTTTTTTGCGTCCAACACGACCATAGTGCGCCAAGACGTTACAGCATCTCCTGACCTATAAAAGCTCTTTCAATTGTCTGCCATTTTATGAGTCGACCCGCAATTGTGATCTGCTTGGCTACATCCGTTTCCAGGATGCGCGTTGATCCCGCATCAGCTATTTCAGCCGCCTACGCTTAAGCACATTGAGTTCGAATCCTTACTGAGCACTGTCGAGGAGCCACACGCCACCGGATGTTTGCGCCATCGTGAGCATAACTCTGTCGCCAGCGACGGAGAAGCCGATAGTCGGAATGACTTGAGCTATGGCGAACTCGGGGCTCTTGAAATCGGTGATCTGATGAATTTCGCCATTGGATGTACCGCGAATGGGATCGAACGGCGCCGAAAAGACATTCAAGTAACCATTGTGTTCTGCGATGAAGTAAATCTTCTTTCCGTCTGAAGACCATCGTGGTTTGTCCTGCCAGGTTTTCCCGTCACTGATGCGTATACGAGGACCGCCATCGGAAGGTGCCACGTAGATTGCGGATTGATCGCCTCGGGGTGAGGGGGTAATGGACTCCCAGGCTATCCATCTACCATCCGGAGAGAGGCGGCCCTGAAATAGATCTTCGTCGGTTCCCGAGGCAATGACCTTTTGAGCGTCACCTGCCTTCGATGCCCCGGCCGCGCGGTACTTCCAGATCTCAAACCGTCCACTCTCCGGGTTTTCGGCAGAAACGATCAACCAGTTGCCGTCTGCAGACCAGTCGTAGACAAACATGACCCGGTGTTGCGGATCTGTCACGACGCTCTCCTGTCGAGTCGCGGCATCCCAGGTCACAATTTGAACTTCCCCGGTGGCTTTCTTTAATCGGATGTAGGCCAGGTGGGTGCCATCGCGGGACCATTGTGGCTCATCGCGGACGAACGAGTCGTCAGAGGCAATCACGTTCGTGGGCCCTGAAGGCAGGAGTCCCTCACAGAGATTCCACTGGCCAGCGCGTTTGCATGAGAAAGCCACGCGGTTCGTACTGGAAGACAGATCGCCTTCCCAAGCCTCCATCCCTGCCGGAGTGACAGGTTGCGCATGTGACTGACCGGCATCAGGGCCATTCAACTGGAAGATCCACTCACGAACTGTTTCCTCTTTGCTCGTGAACACCAGTTTGTTGCCGTCGGCGGAGAGCGCAGAATCCGAGGAAACCTCTGTTCCAGTGGTGATGCGCTCCAGGCCAACCGCCTTCAGAGTCTCGGGATCGACTTGCATGCGCCAGATGTTCCGAGCTCCACGAAACATTCTTTCGAAATAGAGATTCCGTCCGGAATGATCCCAATAGAATCTTGAGTCGGAATCTGCCCAACCGCCAAAACTGGCGCCGGCCTCACCTTCCGCCAACTTCAGCGTTTCGGGAGAGATTTCTGTCTTGACCGCTGCTCCGGAGCCCTCGATAGAGCCTGTCCAGAATGTCGGAATCGGCGATGGTAGGAGGTCCCATTCCCATAACGAGACGCGTTTCCCGTCGGGATACCAGGTGGCCGACAGGATAACGGCCTTGCGCGTGACTGAGGTGAGGACCTCGCGAGGCTCGTTGCCCTCACGCACATCGAGGACAAAAATCCTGGATCCTATACCGAAATGACGAGATTGGAACAGAAGCTTCGATCCGTCGGGAGACCAATGTGGGAAGTAACCGAAGGATGCCACTTTACGTTGCATGCCTGCGCCTCCCATTGCGGGCACGATAAACAGCCCACCACCGTCAGCCTCTGAGCGAAAGGCAAGAAAGCGGCCGTCAGGAGACCACTCCGGCTCCCAGTTAGGACCCACCCCCTCAGTAATCCGGATTGGAGTCCCCGATCCGTCAGTTGTTTGAACCCATAGGTTAGTGCTGCCACCCTCAGTTGAACTGAATGCGACGTAGCGACCGTCGGGTGAGAGTGTTGGAGTCGCCTGCAGGCCCGTGTCAAAAGTCAGCCGCGTGAGCCGCTTGAACTGGGGACGATTGGGCTTAAAAGCGCGACGATAGAAAAGTCCGGCCGTTGCGAGAAGCAGGACAATGACAAGGACAACCCAGTACCGGGTCCATCGAAAGCGTGGAACGGCCAGAGGTTCGGCGGTTTGCCGGTTCGACGCCACCGCATCGTCTTCCAGAGGGGCCATGAACCGATAACCTCTGCGTGGCAGAGTCTCCACGTACTGCGGACTTTCCGCCGAATCCCCCAACGCCTCCCGGATCTTGTTGACCGCAGTGTTCAGGTTGCGCTCGACATCAACAAACGTATCTGGCCACAGCCGCTTCTGCAATTCTTCTCGCGTCACCACTTCGCCTGGACGCTCCAACAGGATGGCCAGCACCTGGAACGGCTGGCCGCTGAACTTCAGCTTCATCCCATCCTTGCGCAGCTCGCCTGTCTGAACATTGACTTCGAATCGGCCAAAGCGTACAAGCCGGGATCGCGACTGAGGTTCAGCCATTGGGGAGAGTCCTTGGGTTCTGACACGGAATCCGATGCTCAGGCGATCTCGCCTGTCATCGTGTCAAGCTAAACAATCGCCAGCAATTAAGCCAATCAACATCTCTTCAACATTACATTGACACGAATTCTACCCGGAATCCATTGAGGTAGCCAGACATAGCCGCCACTGTCGCCTTCGGCTCGCAGCCCGCGAGCGGAGGTCGACATGAAAACTTCGCTGTTCCGTGCGTGTTTTGCACTCCTTCTCGTCGCCGGATTCTCCATATCCAACTCCTGCAGCGCGGAATCGCATTGTCCGGATAGCATCCCCAGCCTGCACCCCCGTATCGTCGCGGGCGCACTTCTGGTTGTTCCTGTGAGGATCAATCATCTTGGCCCATTTGACTTCATGGTGGACACTGGCAGCCAACTCAACGTCATTGATCCGTCTCTCGCCGCTCGCCTTAACCTGAAGTCGCAGGGAACCGTCGGCCTGGTCGCAACGAATTCCTATTCACAGGCAACTGTGGCGGTGTTGGAGTCGTTGGAAACGGGTCCGTATACCGTGGAGAAACCGCTTGTCGTAGTCCAGGATCTGGGCTCAGTTCAAGGCGCAGATCCGCTGATCCGCGGCGTTCTCGGTGAAGAATTTCTGTCTCACTTCGATGTCCTTTTTGACTACGTTCACCGAGTGCTCTGTCTTGACTCGACCGGAATCATGCAAACAGGGCTTCGGGGGGATCACATTCCATTGGTGCGGCCCAAACGTCCCGAAAACGAATTGCAATTCTCCCCAAGGCTCGTCGTTTCCGTAAATCTATCGGCCACCGGATCTCGCCCGATCCTGCTTCAACTTGATTCCGGCAGTGACGGACCCATCCTCTATCCGAGCGACCGGGAATTGGAACAGTCGCTCCTCAAGCGAGCAAAGCCGCGAGGATCTGAAGTCAGTGAGGCGCGGCAGGCGTTCGCTGCTCTTCCGCCACAGGAAATGAGAATTGGCACCCGGATCCTACGCAAGGTCCAGTTCGTCACGCCGGTGAGAGCGGCGCAAAAGATTCCGGATCGAGAGGAGAACGGCATCTTGGCGACCGCTCTCTTTGAACGCCTTTTCATAAGTCACACCGGCAACTTCATAATCCTCGACCCAAAATGATCCAATGCAGTAGTTTCCTGCATGAGAACGCTCACCGAGCCCAGTCTAGATAAGCGGCGAATCGCCTGAACCTCCGCCTGAACCTTGACCTTCGGGGTGGTGTGCCTCCTCTTGTTGCACAGCACCGAAAATCTGGCATGGTTCCCCGACTATTCTCCTGATGGCACGCGCATTGTGTTTTGTCATGATATGACCGGGGCCGTCGAACTCTACGTCATCAACGTCGATGGAACCGGACTTACGCAAATCACCCATGATGGCACGGAGAATATCTTTCCCCGCTGGTCGCCGGATGGCAGGAGAATCGTCTTCTCGAATCTCGTTCAATGCAAGCGAACTGGAAAGCCTTCCTTCAACGACTACCACTGTGACATCGAACGCAAATCCACAACTGCCGGGTGTTCCTATTACGTTCACAGCGATCGTGCGGAGCCAAACCGGCGTGGCGACCCCCACTGGAACCGTGAGCTTCAGCGTTCCTAACCCAGGCCCGGAATTTCTCTGGCAGATGGGTCCCTGGACAGCTGTCCCGCTGAATTCTTCGGGCACAGCCACCTACACAACCTCAGCGCTGCTCGACGGCCAAAACGCAATCAATGCCTATTACCTCGGGGATATGAACAACGCTCCAAGTAGCGGAACAGACGGCGTCGTATTTGATAGCCTGAACGCGCTCCCATAGATTCCAGCGGTCAGCCTCGCCTCTTACTTCAACTCCTGATATTCTCTCCGCGCCTTCGCCAGGACAGGCAGATCCCGGTCAGCGTCCTTCCAAAGCGAGAAGAAGGTCTCGTAGGCTCGCCGGCTATCAGCCTTTTTGCCTTGCAATGCGCAGGCTCGCGCAAGGCCGAGGTGGGAAAGGGGGTAGAGTGTAGTTGCTGCATCCACTCCATGGTGATCAAGAACCTTCTGGAACTCTCGTTCAGCTTCTTTTCCCGAACGAACTTGCAGATAAGAATTCGCTCGCACATAGATGGGTAACAGGTCTGCAACTTGCCCGAGTTCGTACGGAAGCGCCGGCTCCATGAGACCGGAAATTTCAGAGGCAGAACTGCCGTGTGCCGCAGCCAGTGTGGTTCGGGCCATCGGGGAGTAGAGGCCCATGTTGAATGTTGACAGCGGAACATCGTGGTCGAGTTCATCAAGAAGATCGTGGGCTCTTTTTTCGTTCCCCGCACGACTTGCGATCAAAGCTCCGAGACCGAGCACGATCTGATTCTTCCCAAGTTTCAAGGCCTCATCGAAAACACTCCGAGCGACGGCTGTTCTCCCCATCTCTGAATTGATCTCGGCAGAAACCGCCAGTGCGTTGGCAGCTGCTTCTGAATCTCCACTCGCTGCAGTTCGCTTGGCTACTTCCTCGAGAAGTGCAGTGCTTTCCTTCACTTTGCCCATCGCGGCATCTGCCTCGGCTTGGGCATTACGCATCCAAATGTCGTCGGGATGCCTTTGGGTCCATTCTGATTCACGGCTGAGTGCCTGCTCGTCGTGCCGAAGAATCGCAATCGAAAAGAGACTGAGGTGAATGTAAGTATCATCATGCCCTGTCCCGATGAGCTGATCACATATCGACTTTGCTTCATCGAGGCGATTCAATGCAATGAGGGCAGAGAGCAGGTTGATATATCCGAAATTGTGATTGGGAACAAGAGATACAACTCGTTTAGAGGCATGAACCGCAGTGGCATATTGTCCCAACAGATTTGCGTTGTTCGCGAGCGCGTTGTAGGCACGCCATTCATCGGGATACAGCTCGGTCCACAGCTTGTACGTCTCCGATCCTTTTTCCCGTTCGTTCGTAATCATGTCGAAATAGCGTCCCACGATATAAAGCCGTTCCGGTTCCGTGGCGTGGGCACGAAGTTCAAATGCCTTTTGAAAGTATCTTTTGCCCTCCTGCCCTTCTCCCACATTGGAATAAGAGGATCCCAGTTGTGCGTAGGCAACGGCGAAACTGGGGTCTAAAGCAATGGCGGTTTTGAACGCCGGCCTGGCTTCGACGTTCTTGGAGTGGGCTCGCAGTTCCAATCCCAACTGATAGGCTTTCAGCGCTTCCAATGAACTGGTCGTAGCTTGTTCAACGGGCACATCGAACTTTTCGAGAGATGCGCGAGACTCACCGAGAGCGCGACGAAGATCGTCAATCATAAAGCCCAAGCGAGGTAAAACCGATTTCTGGTTGGCAACCGTGGCCGTCTCGTGTGCTAAAGAACTCCCATCGGCACATCGATCGGCTTCCAACGCCAGCAGATAAGCGCCACCAGTCGGCTGGACAGATCCAGAGATGACTGCTGCAGCCTTGCCACGTTGGCAGATCTCTAGCGCCAGAGCGGGACTCAGCTTGTCATCTGGCGAGCGTCCAAGGTCCTGAAGAAGATCCTCCAGCTTTCGATCGGGCAAGATGTTGAGATAAGGAGACTGCGCGAGCTGAATGACTACCGCGCGGCGGAGCGACCCATCAAACAACGGATCGCCGGTGCTGTTGGCGAAATCGCCCACAACCACCGGGGCGCGTTCTGGAATGCGAGCGCGAGTTTGGTTTCGCCAAAACCAACCAGCAAAGACAAGGACTCCGCCTAGAGCTACTGCCGCCAAAATCATCCGTCTCCAGTCCGGACCTTCAACGCCCTGAACTGAAGCTTTCGTTTCAAGTGCTGTCGCCGGTATGGCCGGACCATCTGTCCGGATCGGCGCGATGAAACGGTATCCTCGGCCCTGGATGGTCTCGACGTAGCGGGGTGACTCAGCGTCATCGCCGAGGGACTCTCTCACCTTCCGGATGGCTACGCCCAAGCTGTTGTCGAACTCGACAAAGGTGTTCTCAGGCCACAGATGCTGGCGCACCTCTTCCCGCGTGACGACCTCTCCACCCCGTTCCACGAGCATGACCAGCAGCCGGTAAGGCAGTTTTTGCACCTTCACAGGGTTGCCATTGCGCGAGAGTTTGCCCTCGCCTGGGTCAAGTTCGAAAGGACCGAAACGGTATTTAGTTGCTGCTGAGCCGGGGATTGGCATCGGTATGTATCAACGAACAGCTGCTGTGGAGGGAATGTTAGCACGTCTTTGGAAAAATCATTCCGTTAAGGCTCTTGCGTAACCTGCTGTAGCCCGGAGACTTCCCGGTTAAAGAGGGATTTAAAGAGATGTTTCATTGACTCCTCTTCCCGCTTGGGCGACATTTGCGCTCGCGAACATGACTGCCCATCCAGGCAATCTCGAAACTCTTCGTAAGATGGAAGACTCAACTATAAATCGCGGTCTCCGGAACGGCCGGTTCTATCTGCTAGCTGCTGGCGCGTCGATATTGCTTGTCTTCTCTGGCTTCGCGAGATCGTACTACTTGAGGAGCGTATTCGGATTCCCCGCCTTACCCGGGTTCCTACATCTGCACGGCATTTTGATGACTCTGTGGTTTGTGTTGTTTTTTGTGCAGGTGTTGCTTATATCTGTGCACCACACCCGCCTGCATCGCCGACTGGGCCTCATTGGCGTGGGGCTAGCAGTACTGATGATAGCCGTGACCGCAGCGGTGGTGATCAGGGCTGCTCGTCGAGGCTTTACAGCGTTTCCAGAAACCGTGAAGTGGCCGGGATTCCTGCTGGTGAGTCTCGGCATTGTGCTGACCTTCTCAGTGTTGCTCTTCGCGGCAGTGTGGCTTCGGACACGCAGCCCCATACACAAGCGATTGATGGTACTCGCGTCATTAAGTATCTGGGGACCTGCTATATCTCGCCTTCCCCTGCACTTCATCGAAGCGGGAAGTCTGTGGACGAGTATCGCCCTGGGCGACACGTGCGTATTGATCTGCGCCGCGGTTGACACCGTCAGAAACCGCAGATTACACCCGGCATTTCTCTGGGGCGCGCTACTGATTCTGTGCTCGCATCCGCTTCTCATCTGGTTTGGAAACACGTCTTTGTGGGCGCGGATAGCAACTCGGCTGTTGCAGTGATGTCTCACCCGTTTGCACCTCAGTGCAGTCAGCTGAGTTAAGAATCCATGCGTATAAATCCAAAAGGAGAATGAGCAATGAAGCAATCCAAAAAAACCATGTTCGACGGCTTGGGTTTTTTCCTGACAGCAGCGATGGTCATCCCCGTCAGCGCGCAACAATGCAAACCGCTCGTTGGCAGCTTCGAAGCCCAGGTTCAGCCAGCCAACACATGTCCGGGTGTGCTCTGCACGGCGGGGAACGTTTGGGGAGGAATCCAAGGCACTTATCGCTTCACTATGGACAAGATCATCCCGAACGGCGAGCCCGAAGTGCCAACAATCTCTTTCTTCACCGGGCACAGCATCATTGCTCTGAAGAGTGGCGATGAACTCTTCGGCACTGACACCGGAACGATCGACCTGCCGCCCGGCCACGGCGGATTTGCTTCCCTGATCACGTTCACCGGCGGCACCGGCGCGATGGCAAACGCGACCGGACAAATCCGCCTGCGTGGGGAATTCGATGCAGTAGCTGGCATCACGAGCGGGGATTACATCGGCACGGCGTGCACCCCGCGATGACATCCATGCCGCAGTCTCATCGCCGCACGGGTCGGAGAACGGCAACCAGTCCGTGTTTCCAGCCGAGATATCTTCCCATCATGAAACGCAATCCGGATTACCCAAAACTAACCCAGGAGGATCTATGAGGAAGTCCAGCCTATGTCTTGGTCTTGCGTTCGCCGTGCTCAGCCCTATCTCGCAGGTATCTGTGGTTGCGCAGAAGAAGCCGGGGAATGTAATCATGATTCGCGAAATCACGCCGAAATCCGGCGCTCGACAGCAGCTTGAGCAGGGATTAAAGCAGCTTGCCACTTGGCGAGCGTCGATCAAGGACCCTCAAGCGAACGTAGTCTTCGAGCAGATCACCGGAGAAAAAAAGGGCATATATGCGTTGGTTAGCCGTGGGATGCACTGGGCGGACTTCGACAAACCTCCAGCGCCACCTGCCGAGGCTCGCGCCGAATTTGACAAGGCTATCGGAGATACCGTTGCCAGTGGCGCTCTGAGGTTGTATGAGGAACTCCCCAAATTGGGTCATGAGGGCGATCCAAATATGAAACAGCCGTACCAATTTTATGAAGTCGAAACCTTCCACGTTCCGCTCGGTAAAGAAGACCGTTTTTCCGCAGCGGTCGCGCGCTTCCGTGAGGCGATTGAAAAAACGAAGGATCATGTCGACTTCACTTGCATCGTTCTGGCCGAAGGCGGCCAGTATGGTACCTGGGCATTCGTGTTTGGTCACGCTAAGGCAGCAGAATTCGCCGGCCCATATCCCGATGAAATTCTGAAGCAAGCGTTTGGCGCCGCCGAAGCGAAGTCCATTGTGGACGAGTTTGCAGCCGTCTCCGGCGGCTTCTTCACCGAAGAAGTCATCCAATATCGCCCTGACTTGAGTTACTTCCCGGGGGAGGCAAAATGAGATTGAAGCACTTCTTCGCCAATTCCGCACTCGTTCTTGCCAAGATTCTCGAAATCGCGTGCATTCGCTCCTCGCCCACTTTCGGCAGCCTGGCTCAAATCGAGGCGAAGAAAGTCGTCAAGTCTGAAGCAGATCTGCCGCGTTTCAACTATCCCATCAGCGGGACAGCGACCGAGTTGCTGCAATCGGACGATGCCACATTCGGGAAGCAGGCGGCCCGTTGACGAGATGGTTCGCGGTCCACGCAGCGAAACGAGCAGTCACACGAATCCGCCGAATAGCATGAGAACCTCTTCGATTCCAGCAGAGAAGGCCAAAGAAACATGACTACGCCAGTTTTTGCTTCAGAAAACCGTCTTGGCTCATTGCTCATCAGGCGATTCTCGCGCAAGCTCTATGTCTCCGCTGCTGTGCTCATATTTCTTCTCATCTTCGTGGGCTTCTCCCGGACCTACTACCTTCATCGCTGGTTCGGGATGCCCGATCTATCCCTGTTTCTCCACGTGCACGCATTCGCAATGAGTCTGTGGATCGCTCTGTTCTTCATTCAGACTCTGCTCATCTCTGTTCGGCAGGTCAGGCTGCACCAAAACCTCGGAATTCTAGGGATATTGTCCGCTGCCCTCGTACCGACGCTGGGCGTTTCGGCTACGGTCATGGCCGCGAGACGCGAAGTAGCTATGCACACGCACAATGTGTCGATTGCCATAACCGTGTTAGCACTCGAACTGACACAGATGTTGATGTTCTCTGGTTTTGCAGCCGCTGGATTCATACTGCGCAACCGCACTGGCTACCATAAGCGACTAATGTTGCTCGCCACTTTTTGTATGTTGCCAAACGCGATCGTTCGCATTGTTCGTATGCAGAGCTTTATTGCTCCGATGATCATTTGGTCCCTTCTGATAGTCATTGCCGCATTGATCGATCGCTGGACCCACGGAAGGCTGCATCCCGTATTTGGAACATGGGCTTTTCTCCAAGTTGCTTTGCTGTGGTTCGCCCTTGGTGTTGGTCTCTCCGACGCCTGGCAACACTTTGCTCAACGCGCTGTCAGTTGAAAAAGACGATGCGCTATCTGCAGGTATCTACAGCATCAAAAATGCCCCGCTTCTCACTCCGGAACAAAAGCGGGACATCCTCTACAACAACGCCGCTCGGTTCCTTCGCCTCAAACCACGGCCGTAACCGGCTCCTTGGCTTCGATGGCTGCATTCTGGACACAGTTGACATCACTGATTTGTCACATTGACGGCTCCCTCGTCACAGAGATCGCTGGAACCTTCGCGCACCCGGCTCTGCAAGGAACGCATATGAATTTCCGGTGTCCATTCTCGTAAACATGATTGTGACAAGTACGTGACAATGTCAGCGTCTATCCACCCTACACTAGTTCTCGGCCGAGCCGTGGTATTTGGGCCCGAAACTATCTGGATGGAGTGATGTGCGATGGGAATGACGATGCCTTGGCGCGCAGTGACCTTAATATGGGCCCTCCTGTTCTTCTTGCTTCCTACGGCACATGGAGGAATTCTTCGCAGCGATAAGGTCCTATTGCTGTGCCATCGCACGGCGAATCGCGACATGCCGGAAAATACACTCGAATCTCTCGCTCTCGCTGCCCGCATGGGATGCGATATTGTCGAGGTGGACGTAAGGCGCACTGCCGATGGCGAATTGGTTCTGAATCACGACGGTTTTCTCGATCGATTCACTGACACAACCGGCGAAGTGGAAAACACGGATTCGCGCGAACTCGATCGGCTGGATTTCGGAGCCTGGATGGCGAACCGTTTCAGCGGAATGCATATCGCGCACTTTGAAGATGCACTCCGTTTGGCCGGCCAATTAAAGATCGATCTTTACCTGGACATCAAAACCAAGGGTATTGGGCCACCGGTGCTTGCGGCACTCGCGCGCGAGGGGATGACGAAGCACGTTATCTTCGGTGGCGAATGGGATGACATTCGTCGTCTCGATCCAGCAGCGAACGAGGATGCGAGTGCCTCGCTTCAGCCAGGCTTTACTCGCGAACAGGTGCAGGAACTGCACGCGCAACACAAGATTGCGATTGCGAACTTCATTTTGAACGGCCACGAATTCGACCTAAACGGCATGAAGCAAGCCGTAGCGCTCGGAGTTGACGGCATCATGGTTGATTATCCGCGACTAGGCGCCGAAGCAGTGGGCCGGCCAGTGGAAGAGAAGATCAAAGGGCTTTCAACTATCGGCGAGAATGGCACAACAGATCAGCGAGTGCAAGCCATTCGCGAGTTATCATACTTCTCCGGATTCCCTTTGCAAGGGATGTTTCTCCACTGGCTTTCGGATTCCGATGAGCGGGTGTCAAAGGAAGCAGCGCTGGCGCTCGTGACAAGCCGACCCAAGCCGTCGCTCAATTTGTTTGAGTCAGCAATGCATTCCCTTTCGGCACCAGTACGCAGTAACGGAGCTTGGGCGGTGGGCTCTCTCGCAAGTGACGCGCCCGACAAAACGGAATGTGCTCGCTTGCTGCTTCCTTTATTGAGTGATCGCAGCATCGACGTGGTCACGCAGGCTTTAGTGGCAATCTCACGATGCCCTGCTGACCGACAGGCTGTTCCAGCCGCACAGCTACTGCAAATACTTTCGGGAGATGTTCCTGTCCAGAGAGGTCTTGCAGCCGTCGCGTTGGCAAAGCACCATCCGGAGATCGCGGAGCGGGAAATACCGCGGCAGTTGGAGAAGGAAGAGAAAGCGTCTGATTCATTCAACGCAGAATGGACCGCGCGCGGAAGACCAATGTTGTCAAAATTAGAGATTGACGGAGCTGTCGAACTGTACCGCGCCCAGATGAAGGAGTTGGAGGCACTTTCCCTCGTGCCGGATCAGTCAGCCACGCACAGCCTGACTGCCCAGGCATTTCGTCCGGGTCAAGACTACTCGATGATGCCGATTCTGGTGGCAAATTTTAAACTTTGGGACCGGCTTCCCGAAGATCCTGCACCTGCAATACGAGCACTTTCATCAGGCAACACTGAAGTAGCCGGATCGGCGGAGTGGGCGCTCGTCGAGGCTGGCCCAAAGGTACTCCGGACACTCCGGGACGCACTCTCTCGCAGTCGTGGGGACACGCGCGTACGCCTCATCGAGATCTTGGCGTGGCAGGCCGATCAGGAAGCACTGCCTTTGCTGAGGTCAATGGAAAAGTCTGAACCATCCAATCGAGATTTGCTTCGATGGGCGATCACCCGCATAGAAACCTTTTGTCCCTTGAAGACGCCCGACGGACAACAAGTGCAGTAGCGCTTTCCGATTTGCCTGCGTGTTGCGTCGGCCGTGCTTATGAAGGCACCGGCAAACGTACTTGCGATTGTGCCGTACAGCGAACCGCACATCGATGCTCGGAAGAGTCTCACCGCAATGCGCGGCGGAGGAGCCACAAATGAGCAGATACAGCGAACGAATAGCCCAAACCGGAATGGTCCAAGCAAGACGTAGCCTTCCTGATCTGGATCACAACATGGCGGGTTTCGCGATGAGCGCACGGGGGCGGTGCTGTCGGACGACCAAGTGTTGAGCACCGCCTCAGTGCTTACGAACCATCTAAAGCGACTTCAGATACTCCACCACATCGCTCTTTTCCTGGTCACTGAGGCCAAGATTGAAGCGCTGGTCATAGCTGTTGACAACATCCAGCAGCGTCTTGAACCGCCCATCGTGATAGAAGCGGCCTTTGTTCTGCGGAGACATGAATAGACCACGTTCGCGCACGAACACTCCGGCAAGATTCATGGTCTGATATGCGTGGCCCGGAGACCGATCGGCTTCGAAGCTGTCGATCTTCATCTCGTCCGCAGTGTGCTGGTTCCAACCTGGCTCAGTCCACAACGGTTCGTGATGGCAGCTATTGCAGTTGGCTTTTCCGCTGAATAGTTCGTCACCTCGAGCGGCTGCCGCAACATTGAAGTCGATGCCCGGACGCGGCTGCACCGAAGGCAGTGCCAGCTGATAGAAATGAAGGGCGGCCAATTTGCCCGTGACCTGGTCGCTGTCCGGATCGACGGAAACATGCCCTAATTTAGCAGCGGCCGCAATCGGAAACTGGGTCGCATCATCAAAGCGCTCATCAAAGAAGGTGCCTATGCCGTGGAGTTCGTTCACTGCGACGAATGCGTTCCAGTAGGTCACCGTGCCCCATCCGCCGGTCCAGGTATGCAGGTTATGTCCTGAGAGCCCTCTTGCATTAGGCAGCAAGGTGGCACCGGAGACATTCGTCCCGGTTGTAATGCCGTTTGTGACCTGCTGCGGGTTGAACGCTTTGCCATCGAGAAACAGCTCCGCATCGAACTTCCCTGGTCCCCAGCTGTTAAGCACCGTACGAACGTCATGTGCGGTAAGGGACGCGTCCTGCGGCGCCAGATGGAGCAGATCAACCACGGGCTGCAGATTTGGCGCAGTCGCAATGATTGCGCCGACGTTGAGGTCACGGTTCGCGAGACCGTCTATTCTCTTGCCGATTCCCATAGCGATCGAATTATCCACCGTTGAATGACAGAGCGCACAGGTGAAGCCGACCTTCTCCAGGGTATTGCCGTTAAAACTACCTACGACGCCCAGCACAGCATTCTGTTTGATGAGCTCAAGCGTCACGGCAGGGTCGTTGAGGTTGACCCTACCGTGCTTGATCGCCTCCACGACCGAGGGTGAAAGCGCTGCAGAGTCTACCTTCAAACCCAGCGCGAGAGCGGTTGCAGGTGTAAGGGTTCTAACTGATTGCTGCATGTGCAGCTGACCGGTCCAGAACGCTTCATCCCCGTAGGTATCGAATCGGAATATGTGTCTCCCTTGATCGATCATTTGCTCGGCGTTCTCTTCTGCGCTGCCGAGAAAATGAGATTTCTTTTCATTGTCCTTCGCTCCCACCGGCGCGATAACAGCCATGAGGAAGAAGGCCGCGGGCAAGGAGAAGAGCGTGAGATGGCCAAGTCTCATATTGGGTTCCCTTCTAAACAACAGAGTGAGAGAACGGTTGTTGGTTACAAAGAGCGAGACGCGGCACGAGCGGCGCATCGCATCAGTGATGCATGTGCGCAGCCTCTTTGGAGCTGAAGAAGAGGAAAAAATTCGATCCCACCTCAACCGCCCTGCCGGCTGTCTCCGCGTCATCCATTTTCTGTGACGAGGTGATGCCGCTGCTTCCATCGGCAGCCGGCCAGTCACTCTGATTCATGACGAGCACCGGTCTCACCTCCCACCAGATCGCTCCCGCGTTAACCCGCGAATTATCGACGACATGGCTGTGGTTAGGTGTTGGTACAAAGACCGGCGCTGTCGACGGTGCCGGTGCCTTTCCCAGCGCAATTAGCGTTTTGGATAGATCGACTGTCGAAGCATGCATCGTGCAGGTACCAGGGACAGCATGGCTTGGGTCGGGACACTGCGTCGTGATCGCCGGATTCACCTTTGCTTTCCAGGCTTCCGGTATAAAGCCGAAAAGCGAAACTAACGTCTGTCCCAAGGCAGGGCCGCACAGTTCTCCCGGCCTTGATGTTTTTGGACATGGAATCGCATCGTTCGGATCCTGATCACCATCTACCGAAAACATGGGGAGCAAGACGTACAAATGTGCGGTGTGCTTGATGTCGCCCCCAGCTGGATCCTGCGTGGGTTCTGTGATTGGCTGGCAGATCGGTGTCTGCATCTCTTCCGGATCCGATTGCGCCAGGATCCCATTGAAATCCAAATCAAGCATGCGCTGATCAACGCAATCGAAGTTTTGCAGGTAGTTAAGGTGACTAATCTATTGTTGCCAAAGCCATTGGTCTGGTTAGGAGCTAGTTGCTGTGCTGATGCGCTGACGACGAATAGTACAGCGGCGCCAAGTGTGAGCGAAGACGTGAAGCGAGTCATCGAGCCTCCTTGGGTCCCATTGAATGGCTGGTAAGATGCAGTCCACCCACGGACGAATTGTCACGAGGCTGTCATTTGATTGTCACCTGGACGCAGTAGACGCTAGCTTCGTTTCGGCGAGATTTCCAGACGGCAAGGAATGGGTCCAAGGAACAACACTTGTTTCTGAGAGACCAGTCCAGACCCGATTTGACTGTGGTCCACAGCGCTTTCAAGCGCTTTGCCATCGAATCAACTCCGGAGCGCAGCTACGATCTACGCTCCGGCAAAGGCGGAAGTGCCTAATTGTAGATGCGACGCGCGATCCGGTGATACCTGGGCAACGCAGCAAGTGGACCCTCTGTCTTCAGAGGCAAAAAAGCTGTTCATCCTTTCATTTGTTCGCCTTCGAATCGCTATCTGAAGGCTGTCCTGCATTCGAGGTCGCCGCAGCGATCTTCCACGCTGCAGAAACTTGCGGCGGCAGCTTATCCATGTGGCTTAAGAAAGTTGTCACCTGCCACAACTGGTGCTCGTTTAGAGCTTTTCCCATTGCGGGCATCCCACTTAATCGAATGCCGTGAGCAATGACATAGAAGTTCTGGTTTTCCGGCATATCCGGCGCATCCTCGACAAACTGAGGCGCACGCGGATAAAGCGAGTCGCCGAATACGGAATGAACATGCTGAATATCTCCATGGCATCCGGAGCAGGTTTGCTGATAGATATTCATCCCTGCCATGAGTTCTTCGGCCGTTGCCGAAAGCGGGTTTTTCACTCTCGGGGCACGGCGGTCCACTGACGCGTCCAGTGCGGGCATCGCCAGCTTCATCTCAGGCGCACCGACTTCAGCGTCTGCCCGGGGATCGACAAACCCCAGGCGGACATAACCAATCGCCGCAACCATGATGAATACAGCTCCTATCAACATTCCTAAGAAGATCTTGGCCATATTGAGCCTCCTGATGGAGCACCGGTCTTACATTTCATTCCTTGAACTTGATAAAAGACACTCTGTATGGGGACAAGCAAAGATTACATTTACGACAAATCATTCGCCGTACCGCTTCGGAATGATCTTCTTGACCGAATAATAATCATCGCTGCGTCCGATGATGAAAGCTAGGAAGCAGAGTGCTAGAACAGAATGGTCGAGTGAAGCTCCGAAGTACTGCCAGAATTGAACGTGTTCGCCAGGAAAATTGGAAGAGAACAGCAGTGCCAGCATGTAGATCATTCCGAACACGCTAAGTGTCCTGACATAGACTCCGAGGACCAGGCCCATTCCAATCGCAAATTCGCCGTATGCAACGAGAAATGCGATAGGAATCGCATTCGGCAGAACGAAGTTCTCAGTACTGGGATGATGAACGGATGAGCTGACCCACTCTGCAAGAACTGATCGATCCACCACTTAAACCCGCCATGCAAGGTGAAATGCGTACCGAAAACTTTATATTCGCCGAACACGAGAAAAAGACAGCCAACTGCGATTCGCAGTCCGCCCAAAGCGACGGAATTCCGATCCGCCGTCTTTCGGAGCAATCGCATAGTTGGCGATTATTGTATCTTTGACCTGTCAGTGGGTCATAGGTCTAACCGATCGTTCGTCGCATGCTAGGTTGTGCATTACCCTATTTCCTTTCTTCATAGCCCATTCTGACGTCTAAACTTCTGAGCTAGGATGGGACGGCGTCATGGCGATCGCACTGAAGCTTAAAGAGCGGCGGATGGTGGCGGAAGGAACGATGGCCTTCCACTTTGAAAAGCCCCCAGGATTTGCATACGTGGCAGGCCAGGCAGGCGACTGGATCCTGCAGCATCCGGCTAAGACCGACAAGGAAGGCAACAAGCGAAGTTTTACGCTCGCCAGCGCTCCGTACGAGGAAGACTTGTTCTTCGCCACGCGGCTGCGCGAAACCGCTTTCAAAGAAGACCTGCAAAGCACGGACTTGGGGTCTCAGGTGGATTTCGACGGACCCTGGGGTGAGTTGACTCTGCACGACGATCCAGCGGTTCCTGCGGTGTTTCTGACCGGCGGGATTGGAGTGACGCCTTTCCGCAGCATAGTGCTGCAGTGGGCACATGACCAGCTGGAGCATTCGTTATTCCTGTTCTACTCCAATCGACGTCCGGAGGATGCTGCATTTGTCGATGAACTGCAGGCAGTAGCAAAGCAACGAGCAAAGTTCACCTTTTTGCCGACGATGACGGAGATGGAGAAATCGAAGATGCCATGGTCCGGCGCCCAAGGGTACATCGACCAGGCAATGCTGCGCCGCTCGCTTACAGACCTGAATCGTCCCATCTACTACCTGAGCGGACCACCAAAGATGGTGGAGTCGATGCAAAAGCTCCTCACGGATTCGGGTGTAAAGCAGGAACGGGTGCGGACAGAGAGCTTCGATGGATACTGAAGACGCCGATCTGTCGGAGACTATGCAGCTCCTCGCAGTGCTTTACCTTTACCTTCTATCGCGGCAAGCAGATTCTTCCACGATTCATCAAACATACGGGCGCCCTGGACCTGAAGATCTGCGGCCAGCCTGTCGAGATCGATCCCGCTCTTCTTAAACTCAGCGAGTACTCGCTCACAGTCGCCGCCATCACGAGGAAGCGTACCACTCGGATTGCCATGCTCGCTGAATGCAAGGAGAGTCTTCTCGGGTATCGTATTGATCGTGTTTGGTGCAGCAAGAGCGTTGATGTAGAGAACATCCGACGCCTTGGGGTCCTTGGTTCCCGTGCTCGCAAAGAGCAGCCTTTGTGGCCTCGCCCCGCAATTGGCCAGGCGCTGCCAGCGATCCGACTCGAGCAAATCTCTGTATGCCTTGTACACCTGCTGCCCAATCGCAATTCCCAATCTATCGCGCAGAGTGTCGGGAACTCTATCCATCGTCGCGCTGTCCCAGCGGCTCAGAAAGACGGAAGCAACCGAACGGACGTCCGGGCTTAAACCCGCTGCCACTCGTCGCTCCAAGCCCCGCAAGTACGCTTCTGCTGAAGAAAGGTATTGCTCACAAGAAAAGAGAAGCGTGACATTGATTGCGACCCCGTTCGCAATCGATTCTTCGATTGCAGGCACGCCGTCTTTCGTACCCGGAATCTTGATAAACAAATTCGAACGCTTTCCTTTTTCGTGAAGAAGCTTAGCTGCTGTTACAGATTTTTCAGTGTCGTTGGCAAGCAGGGGCGAAAGTTCGAGCGAAACGAATCCATCCACGCCCGCGGTGCGCTTGTGAACGTTCGCAAATAGATCCGCTGCGCGCGTCAGATCCTGCAAAGCCAGCTCAAAGAAGAGATCCTCGCCAGTGATTCCCTTCCCCATCAAGCGAAGAACCTCTTCATCGTATGAATTGCTCTTAGATATAGCGTGCTCAAAGATGGTCGGATTCGAGGTTAAGCCTGTGACAGACAGATCTCCGATGTAGTGTTTCAACGTTCCATTGTCGAGTATGTCGCGGGTGATGTTGTCGAGCCACAGGCTTTGCCCCATGTCATGAAGTCGCTGCGTCGCTTTCACCGATTCTTCCTCCACTGAAAGCTTTGATGACGATTGGCCCTGCATGACTGATCAATTTAGTAAACTCTCCGTCCGGGGCCATGTCGCAGGTATGCCTGCGCATTCCCCACAATTCACTCCAGCAATTTCCGTACTCGCAATCACTTGCTGTCACTGTCGGTTCGGGTCTCGCAACAACTGAAGGATGTTGAAGCCACGATATTTAGACAGAGCAGAGGTCAAATCTGCTGCAACACAACCCGATAAAAGTCTGCTTGGGCTGCAGGAATTCCACATGGCTGTATAAGGGGCAAACCACTCGCTGACAGGATCGACCGTGATTGATCCCTGCACCGGGAACAATCGGCGACTTCTCGGCCAACTGGCGCCGCCGCTCGCATTGGGCGACAACGAGACTCTCAGCGAGTGAAGAATGCATCCTGCCCAGATCCCCACCACGAAGCGTCGAGGCGGAAATTCTCGAGAAGAATCTTCATCTCTGGTCGACTCTCCAGCATCGGATGAATAACGATCTTCTGAGGAGCGTCAGTGGATATTTGCAGGGAATCTCTACCCCGAGCCGAACTGCGGGGTCACGTCGAGTGCATCTGGAACACCGCACCGATCGAGGATCCTCGCTTCGAAATAATCCCTGACGGATGCGTGGACGTGTGCTTCGTACTCTCCCCACATAACCCTCGCACTCTTCTGTTCGGAACGACTACGCGAACCACCGCATATGATCTCGAACCCGGAGTGCCATATCTGGGTGTGCGCTTCCGCCCCGGACAAGCTTCACTCTTCGCAGCCGGGCAAGTGCCTGACCTGACAAACACCTCCGTGGAAATAGCTCAATTTCTCGGCATCACATGCGAAGCGATCCTCGACGCTAAGAATTTCGCGACGCAGCGCAGTCTGATCGAGACTGCGATTCTCAGTGCACTCTCAAGGGATGCCTGCCGAAAGCCGCAGGCAATCAACCGAGCTCTCGCCCTCATTCATTCAGTCCATGGAAACATTCGCATCCGCGATCTCGCGGCTGCATGCGATCTCAGCCGGCGTCAACTGGAGCGTCAGTTCCTCGATCACGTTGGAGTCCCTCCTAAGCTCTACGCGCGAATCCGCCGGTTCCGCTCCGTGCTCGCGCATTTCGAGGACCCACCTGATCCAGAGTCGCCCAACACTGCTGCTATCGCGGCAGCCTACGGGTACGCTGACCAGTCGCATCTCATTCGCGACTTCGGAGACTTTTCGTATTCTCTGCCACGATCTGCATAGTCGTTAGCGGTCTCCAAGAATTCGGTGCAACTGATCCTCGAGTTCGTCGACAGCCGCATTTGCTTCTGAACCGCCGGTAATCACGCTGTGCACCGCTCGGGAATACGCTGCTGACACAGCATTGTAACGCGATCCCGCAACCGTAGATGGCCGCACGATTGCGCCGTGATCAAATACGTCTCCCATCAGCGCATATGCTGGATTTGCGCGAACAACCGCAGGCTCTCGTAGGATGGAAGATCTGGTCGGCAGGTACCCGCGATGGATCGCGTTGTACCTCTGCACCTCCGGACTCGTCAGATATCTGATCAGTTCGATCGCCGCCTCTTTATTCCGCGACTTCGAGCTCACCATTAATTGGAAACCACCCAGCACAGCAGCCCGCCGTGCGCCGGCCCCATCCCCCATCGGCATCGCGACTACACCCACCTTGCCTGCAACCTGTGAATCCGCCCGCATGCTCTCGCGATAAGCATAGGGCCAATTCCGCATAAAAGCAGCGCCACCGCTCTTCCAGATCCTGAGCGAATCATCTTCGAGCTGCGCTGTCACCTCCTTCGGCGTCAGCCCTCCCACCCATCCACGAGCTTTCTCCCAGGCACGTGCGGTTCGCGCACGATCAATCTCGATAGTTCCATCCACCCTCAGCAGCGCTCCTCCGCCTTGCGATGCCTGCCACTCGAGCGCGTTACACGTCAGTGCCTCCGATGCATGGCCCTGCCAGAGATAGCCCCAGAAATTCTTATTGCCCGCAGCTCGCTCCCCCGCTTGTATGGTCCTGGCCTGTTGTTCCATCTCCTTCCAGGTGCGCGGAGGGCCGCCCAGCCTGTATTTCTTGATCAGGTCCGTTCGGTAGTAGAGAACGCTCACCTCCGCGAAATAAGGCAATGCAACCAGCTTTCCGCGCACTGTATCGTTCTCGACGAGAATGGGCGCAAGACCATCCAGATTGCTGAAGCTCGGCCTCAAGTCCTCCGCAAAGTCAGCCAGGATGCCGGGCCACACAATGTCGATCGTGTAGACGTCTGCTTCCGGTACTCCGCTCTTCAGATCCGCTTGATAACGTCGCAGAACGGCAGTCGTGTCGTTCCCAGGCCGGATTGTCTTCACCCGGGCGCCCGTTGTGCGCTCAAAATTCGCCAGGAGTGCGTCGTCCCATCTCCGGTCCGGTGCGTTCTCAGGCAAGGCGATTACAACCTCCTTACCTTTGAGATCCATACGCCGGCTCTTCGGCACAGGAAGCCCTGCACTCGTCTGCATTACATCTACCGCTAGAGACACGACATCCGGGAGGTCTAAGCGGCTCTCAATTCCAAAGGCCATGCACTGCGCCGGCGGACAATGAATGAAAAACGCAGAACCCAGCACTCCGACGATTGCGAAGCAGATTGGAATTGCCACAGTGCTCTTCACGTTGATTGCACTCTCTCTCTTTTCCGATTTATACGGGTCACCGAATGCCGCCCGATCTGACCGAAAATGGCCTGCTTCGAGCCTATGAATGAGGCCTCGGCCCCGTCTTGTAAAAATGCGACATATCCGGAGGACGGGTTGCAACTCTTGGACTTGGCTTATGTCGCGCCGTGGAGTCAGACCGATCAGCCTCATTTGCGTGGGATCAGTCGCCCTCTTGTTTGGAATCTCGAGTTGCGGCGCGGCGGTTCCGGTGGATCGGGTGTCGGTAACCCGTCCAAGTTGACGAATCGCCTAGGAACAGAGCGGCGGGGGCCCAACCCTCATTCTGATCTCCAGCCGCTTCGGCGGATCGATCGGGTCGCCGTCGGCTCGGACCATATCTCTCAAGACAGTTTCATGGCCATCAACTACGACCTTAGGGGACGCGGAACGAGTCGGATACGAGTCCACCTTGATCCCGTATCCCGCCGCACTCCGATACGCATCGGGGTACTGCTTCCGCAAGCGCAGCGACCTGATTCAGATCCTAATCGACGTCCGCGAGCGAGATTCACTTTTTATGGTTAGTTTTGGAGGGGGACTTAGGGAGCTTAAGCTATTGATTGCACATTTGGCTGCCCCCCAGGCAGCCGGGAACGTTGATTGTGAATCACTTATACTCACATGCTTGCCATCGTACCCCGTTTCATACCCCTA
>Ga0105240_10003558_pt1 | contig 24175 bp, 25 predicted proteins | sample KBSC54metaG_FD_80426 | JGI IMG/M metagenome (GOLD analysis project Ga0105240, IMG submission 80426) | Corn rhizosphere microbial communities from Kellogg Biological Station, Michigan, USA - KBS C5-4 metaG | ecosystem: Host-associated > Plants > Roots > Rhizosphere > Soil | place: Michigan, USA...
CGACCGGGTGACCGGACGCCTCGACGCCTTCGCGCCGGGCTCGCGCAAGATCCACATCGACATCGACGCCTCCTCGATCGGCAAGAACGTGCGCACCGACATCGGCATCGTCGGCGACGCGGGCTCGGTCCTGGCCGACCTGATCGCGGTCTGGAAGCAGAAAGGCCTTTCCACCGACAAGCCCGCCATGGCCGACTGGTGGAAGCAGATCGACGCCTGGCGGGCCCGCGACAGCTTCCGCTATGCCCCGGACGCCAAGCTGATCAAGCCGCAGCACGCGATCCAGCGGCTCTACGAGCTGACCAAGGACAAGGACGTCTACATCACCACCGAGGTCGGCCAGCACCAGATGTGGGCCGCCCAGTTCTACCGCTTCGAGGAGCCGAACCGCTGGATGACCTCCGGAGGCCTGGGCACCATGGGCTACGGCCTGCCCGCCGCGGTCGGCGTGCAGATGGCCCACCCGGGGAGCCTGGTGATCGACATCGCCGGCGACGCCAGCGTGCAGATGACCATGCAGGAGATGTCGACGGCCGTGCAGTACGGCCTGCCGATCAAGATCTTCATCCTCAACAACGAATGGATGGGCATGGTCCGCCAATGGCAGCAGCTGCTGCACGGCGAGCGCTATTCCCACTCCTATTCGGCGAGCCTGCCCGACTTCGTGAAGCTGGCCGAGGCCTATGGCGGCGCGGGCTTCCGCGCCGAGCACCCGGACGAGCTCGACGACATGATCCGCGAGATGATCGCCGTCGATAAGCCGGTGATCTTCGACTGCCGGGTGACCAAGGAGGAGAACTGCTTCCCGATGATCCCGTCCGGCAAGGCGCACAACGAGATGATCATGGCCGAGGAGGCCCGCGACCTGGGCACGATCATCGACGACGCGGGCAAGCGGCTGGTCTAGCCGCCTGGGTCGGGCCGCTAGCCGTTCGCCGGCTTGTGGACGTCGACGTCCACGGTGACGTGGCGCAGAGTGCCATCCTCGGTCATCCCTTCCAGGACGACGCGGTCGTGCCCGGAAAATCCGGTGTTGGCCGTGTAGTAGGCTCGCCGCCCAGGAACCTTGTGGGCGTTGCAGGCCGAGCGCGGATTGTTCGGCGGGAAGGCGATGTAGAGCGGTTCGGCGACCACCTTGACCTCGCCGTGCGACGGCGGCTCGACGACGCTCAGCGTGTAGCCCGGATGCTCCGAACAGTCGGGATCGATGGAGGCGCCGCCCCAGAGCACGATCTGGGAACCGCCCATGGCGACCTTGCTCATCCGGATCTTCTGGACCCCGTCGATGTGGTTGTTCACCCGCCGGACGGTGACCTCATAGTGGCGCTCCTGCGCCGTGGCTGAGGAACTCAGCGCCAGGGCCGCCAGGCCCACGAGGATGACTGCACCCGCACGCATCTGCGACCTCCCAGAGCTTTGAGCCGCAACCATCCCGCGCATCCGTTGCCGTCATGTGTCAGGACGCTGTCGGGCCGCAACGTTTCAGCGCGCGCCCAGCCGGACCATCACCTCGCGCGGGATCTGGTAGTCGGCGACGATCTGGGCGCGGTCGCGCAGCCCCATGACCTCGCGCTGGACGAAGAAGCACCAGACGGCGTCGGCCGCCGCCTTCAGCACCTCGGCCCGGCCCTCGCCCTCGTGGGCCCGGAGCGCCGCCAGCGCCGCCTCCGCCTTGCGGCCCATCCGCCCGAGCGCGGCCGCCTGCTCCTCGGCGACCTCGTACTGGAAGGCGGCGTCGGCGGCGTCGCCCGAAGGACGCTTCAGGAGGTTCAGGAGCAGGTCACGCGGCGGCATGGGCCCCATGTTGGCGCCGGACGGGCGCTGCGCAAGCACGACCTTTGCGCACAGGCGCGTTCCGACCGCCGCACGAAAAACGGCCTACTGGGCGGAGGACAGCATCCAGTTGGAGATCCGCAGCGTGAGCGAGGGTGGCGACAACCGGCTGGCGATGGCCATGATCCGGTTGAGCCCTCCTGCGATGACCACGCGGCGCCCGGCCTTCAGGCCGCGATATCCGATGCGCGCGACCGCCTCGGCGCTCATCACCGCCGACGCCGAGCCCTTGAACAGGGTCGAGCCGCCCGCATCGGCGACGCCGGCGAACTCGGTCGCGGTCGCGCCGGGGCACAGGGTCGTGACGCCGACCCCGCTGTTCCTCAGTTCGAAGGCGATCGCCTCGCCGAAGCTGAGCACATAGGCCTTGGTCGCGCAGTAGACCGCCATCTGCGGGCCCGGCTGGAAGGCCGCGGTGGACGACACGAGCATGACCCGGCCACGACCCCTGGCCACCATCGCGGGCAGCAAGAGCCGCGTGAGCTCGGTCAGGGCCACGATATTGACCTGCAGGATCTCGCCCACCCGGACCGGATCGGCCTGGTCGAACCGGCCATGGGCGCCGACGCCGGCCGCATTGACCAGGGTGTCGACGATCAGACCGCGCGCGTGGACGTCGGCGGCCAGGTCGGAGGCGGCCCCGGCCTTGCTGAGATCAATGGATATGGCGGTGGTCGTGGCGCCGTGGACCTCGAGCTCTTCGGCCAGCGCCCGCAGCGGCGCCGCGCGCCGCGCCGCCAAGACAAGGTCGTGTCCGTCCCGCGCCAGTTCGCGGGCGAGCGCCGCGCCAATTCCACTCGATGCGCCGGTGACGAGCGCGAGGGGGCGAGCGGAAGACCTCAGGACGGACACCGTCGAACCTCTCGCTGCAGCCACCAGTCCAACGCCCCGCGCGCGGGTGTGTTGCAGGGTTGGGCCGCCTCATCCCCCGTAGAAGAACGGCTCCTCGGCGATCTCGTAGCGGAAGGCGGCGTCGACGGCCTCGCCCCGGGAGTGTCCAAGCAGGGCCTTGGAGCATGTCGATCGACGGCATGGCCGGCATGTTGGCGCTCCGCCTTCGCCGCGCAAGCTTTGCAGTTGACCGACAAGTGATGTTCCTCAATTGTTCTGACCTTGGCGAGGGGACCAGCATGTTCCAGAGGCTGATGGATAGGTTCCGGAAGCGTAGCATCACGCGAAGCATCGACCGCGACGGATGGACCGCCCTCTATGTCGGCGACTACTCGACCGGACCAGCCTGGGCCTACACGATCGGGTTCCGGGGAACGTTGAGCGCGCCGGAGATCATCGTCTTCGATGTTCCGCCCGCGAGCGCGGACGCCATCTTCCAGGACGCCTTTCGCCAGATCCGGGCGGGCGAACTCGTCATTGCTGACGGCGAACCTTGGCCGCCGGACGGTGAGGGCCGTTCGGTATGGCGAAAGGTGCACCCTAGCCGGCTCGGCGAAAACGAGGAGCCCTGGCTAGGGCTCGCGCTCGTCCACGCCTGCGTACTGAACCCCGAATTGGGCGACTTCGAAGCCTATCAATTGGTGCTGAGCGACAGCGAGCATCGGCTTCCCTGGGAGGTGGGGTACGACGAGCGGCTCCGCCCGCGACAGCCCGCCCTCTACGAACCGGCGCTCTAGAAGCCACAAACGGCGCGCCGATCCGCAAGTCGGGGTCAGGCTATCGCTGGCGCCTGGCCGCCCAGGAATCTCTATAGGGCCGCCACCACCTGGGCGCCCCCCCTTCATGACAGCGTGCTGGCGGCTGGCCGGACCGTGAGGCTATAAGGGACCCATGACCGACGCCCAGCCCGCCTCCGTCTACGATCTGGCCCACGCCGAGGAGGTCCAGAGCCTCGCGACCTTCGCCGTGCTGGTGGACAACGAGCCGGGCGTACTGCACCGCCTGGTCGGCCTGTTCGCCGCGCGCGGCTACAACATCGAGAGCCTGACGGTCGCCGAGACCGACCACAACGCCCACACGTCGCGTATCACCATCGTCACCCGCGGCACGCCGCAGGTGCTGGCCCAGATCGAGGCCCAGCTGACCAAGATGGTTTCCACCCGCCACGTGCAGGACGTCACCCGCGACCCCAACGGCCTGGAGCGCGAGTTGGCCCTGGTGAAGGTTCGCGGGACCGGGCCCGACCGGGTCGAGGCCCTGCGGGTCGCCGACATCTTCCGCGCCAAGGTGATCGACACCACCCACGAGAGCTTCGTCTTCGAACTGACCGGCGCGCCCTCGAAAATCGACAAGTTCACCGACCTGATGCGTCCGCTGGGTCTGGTGGAGGTGTCGCGAACCGGCGTGCTCTCCATCCAGCGGGGCGTCGAGGTCCTCTGACGGGAACGGGGAACCGTCCGCGGGGCCCAGGGGCTTTCCAAGCCGTGCGAACCCTTCTTCTCGCCGTCATCCTGACCACGACCGCCGCCGGCGCCGGCCTGGCCCAGCCGGTGCGCGCGCCGCCCAAGGGGCTGCCGCCCGCCGAGGCCGAGATCTGGCCATTCCCGCCGCCCGACCCCAAGGCCTGGTGGGAGGACAAGCGCCCGGTGACGCCGGAAACCGCCGACCCGCTGGGCGGGCGTCGCCTGGGGCGCGGCGAGCGGCTGATCCCGGTGGACAGCGGCGTCGATCCCTCGACCTACCGCCTCTGGGGCCTGACGCCCCTGCAGTGGCAGCTCATCCGCGGCGACGAGACGATCCTGGAGGTCTGGGTCCGCCCGGCGCGCAGCGTCCGCCAGAGCGTGGTGCGGATCACCCTGCGGCGCGACGGCAAGGCCTTCGTGCAGGCCCGCGCGGGCCTGGCCTGTTGCGAGGCCGAGATCGCGCGGCGGATGGGCTTCGACGCCGAACTGCCCGCCGGCCAGGCCCAGGCCTTCGCCGCCCTGAAGACCAACCCGCTCTGGGCCGCGCCGCGGGCGGTGAAGGTCAGCGAGGGCCCGGACATCGCCGAGGGGGTCTGCGTCGACGGCACCGCCTATGACCTGACCCTGGTCGCCGCGGGCCGGGCGCGCTCGATCCGGCGGGCCTGCGACAGCGCCGCGATCGGCCAGGCGGCGGACGTGCTGGAGCCCGTGCTGCAGGCCGCGTTGGGCCACGACCCGCGCTTCGACGTGATCTTCCCGGGCGGCTTCGACTTCACCGCCGCGCGGGCCGCCTACAAGGACCTGTTGGCCCATGGCGGCGCGCTGAAGCCGGACCCGCAGGCCAGGCCGCAGCCGCCCGGCGTCCCGCCGGCGCCGGACGCTGGACCCTAGACCCTGTCCCGGTTGGCTTGAATCAAGCCGACCGGGTTGAACAGGGTCGTCGTCTTATGTTGAGAGCCCTTCTTGTCCACTCACGATGATCCATCGTGAGTGGGAAGGGCTCTAGGCGCTAGGCCGCCGACGGCGCGACAAGCGGAGCGTCCGCCGCCTTCCTGGCCCGGGCGCGCATCGCCTTGGCCCGGATCGAGAGGTACTGGGCCGCGAACAGCGCGACCTTCGAGGCGGCCGGGAAGACGGCGATGAAGGCGCTCCACACGACCAGGCTGGTCGCCAGGGCGAAGAAGCCGTTCAGGGCCGCGGTCAGGAACATCAGGCCGGCCCAGACATAGCCCCAGCCGACCATCACCGCCTCGTCGACATGCTCGCGGGTCGCAGGCGGCAGGTAGGGCAGCATCCAGCCGCGTTCCAGCATCGCCGCCCCGACCAGGAGGTAGATGATCGTCGGCTTGGCCATCATGAAGCGCGGATCGTTGGTCATCAGGGTCGCTGCGCCGAACACCACCACGAGGCCCAGGCTCATCCACTGCATGGCGTTCACCCGGTCGCCGCGCAGCCACAGCTGGATCACCCGCGCCGCGCCGGCCGCCATGGCGACGCCGGTGGCCAGCAGCACGTTGTGGGTGAGCGCGCTCAACGCCACGAACACCAGGGTGGAGATCAGGTCCAAGGCCAGCGGCTTGGCGGCGAAAAGCAGGTTTTTCATGAACTTACCTCAGGGGGAATTCGATGCCCCAAGGCTAGCCGCTGCCCGCCCCGACCGCCCAGGCCGCTCACGAATGCGGCGTGGCCGTTGGCGGAAAACAGCCTGCCATCCACGCTTCGCGAACAGACAGTTCTTCTTTTCGCAACCCCACGGCCCTATATTGGCGGGGTCAGGGTTCGCTCTGACTATGGAGATAAACGCGCACGTAATAAGCGGACTGGACCCGGGTGCGATTCCCGGCGGCTCCACCAATCTTTCCCCGGGTATCGCCGGGCAGTGAGGGGCCGATCAGCATCGACAGACGTCTAAAGGTGTTGCTTTCTCTCGGCCTGACCCACCGTTCCGGGTTTTAAACTAACTGCGAACGATAACTTCGCTGGAGAAGTCCGCCTGGCCGCGTAAGCGGTTCGACGGTTCTCAATCTAAGTCCTAGGGGTTCAGATCCTTAGGCGGGGCCCGGGAGGCGCCTGCCAACAGAAGCCTCCCACCCCACTCCGAGCAGGCGCCTCCCTTCTCCAGGCAAAGGGGCGAGGCGCCTGCCAACAGAAGCCTCCCACCTTTCTCCGCGCCGGCGCCACGTGAACGAAGCGGCTTTGCGCGCCGCGGCGCAGGCGTTAGGTTCGCGCCTTCGTGGTTGGAGACCCCATGGCCCAGGATCCGCCGGCCCAGGACTTGATGCGCTATGACGCCATGGCGCAGGACGCCCTGCGCGGCGTCGTCAAGACCGCGCTGAAGCGCGCGGCCGCGCCCGAAGGCCTGCCCGGCGCCCACCACTTCTACATCACCTTCAAGACCGAGGCGCCCGGCGTCTCCGGCCCGGCCGACCTCTTGGGCAAATATCCCGACGAGATGACCATCGTCCTGCAGCATCAGTACTGGGACCTGGCGCCCGGCGAGACCTTCTTCTCGGTGACCCTGCAGTTCGGCGGCCAGCCCAAGCGCCTGTCGGTGCCCTACGCCGCGGTCACCCGCTTCTACGATCCGAGCGTGCAGTTCCTGCTGCAGTTCGAGCCGCCGCCGGCCGACGGCGTCGCGGCCGAGCCGGAGGCCAAGGCCGCGCCGACGGACCCCGAGGCTGCGCCGCCCGACGGCGAGGCCAAGATCGTGTCCCTCGACCAGTTCCGGAAGAAATGATGAGCGAGACCGCGGCGCCCGAGCCTCTCACGGACGAAGCGATCCTCGAGCGCTTCCAGCGCACCCGGAACCAACCCACCGGCTCCCAGACCCTGGGCTTCCGCATGCTCGCGGTGGACCAGGCGGCCAAGACCGTCGAGGTCGAGTTCGAGGCCCGGGCCGAGCTGCTGCTCAATCCGATGAAGCAGATCCAGGGCGGCTACCTCTGCGCCATGCTGGACGAATGCATGAGCGTCGCCTGCATGGTGGCGTCGGGCATGACGGCGGTCGCGCCGACGCTGGAGATGAAGACCAGCTTCTTCCGCCCCGGTATGCCCGGCAAGCTGCGCGGCGTGGGGCGGGTGGCCAAGTGGGGGCGCCAGGTCGCCTTCACCGAGGGCGAGCTCTACGACGCCGAAGGCCGGCTGCTGGCCAAGGCCACGGGCACGGCGATCCCGACGCCGTTCCAGGTCTACAAGAAATAGGCGGCCGGGCGCATGCGGTTCCTCGCGCGTCTGGCCCTGACCCTCGGCATCCTCTGGCTTGCGCAAAGCCAGCCGGCCGCCGCCTCGCCGTTCAGCGACTGGAGCGCGGTGGTGGTGGCGGGGGACTGGCACGCCCATTCCGGCGGTCCGTCGGAAGCCTTCGACAACGCCCGGCGCGACGTCAGCCTCGCGCTGGAGCGCGCCGGGTTCGAGCCGGCGAACCTGCGCCAGTTCTCGGTGCGCGCGGAACCCTTAAAAAACGAAGCGCTGACCAAGTCGGAGCCGCAGGCGATCTACGATGCGCTGGCCGACCTCACCGCCCGGGCGACCGGCGGCTGCCTGGTCTATTTCAGTTCGCACGGCGCGCCGCAGGGCGTGGTGGTCGACCAGCGCTTCCTGCCGCCGGGCGTGCTCGCCAACATGCTCGATTCGACCTGCGGCAAGCGGCCGACCGTGGTGATCATCTCGGCCTGTTTCTCCGGCGTCTTCGTCCCGGCCCTGGCCGGTCCCGACCGCATGGTGCTGACGGCCGCCAGGCCCGACCGGTCGTCCTTCGGCTGCGGCGAGGCCGACAAGTACCCCTACTTCGACCAGTGCGTCCTGGAATCGCTCCCCAACGTCGGCGATTTCGCCAAGCTGGCGACCACGGTGCAGGGCTGCGTCGCCGCCCGCGAGGTCAAGGAGGGCATGAAGCCGCCATCCGAGCCGCAGCTCTACATCGGCGCGCAGCTTCGCCCGCTGCTGCCCCTCTACCCGCTGGACCGCGGCGCGGCGGTACGAAACTAGCCGCGGCGTTCGCGCGGCCTTGGCCTGACTCAGTCGGGCGCCCTACAACCGGTCGAGCGATCCGCTCGGCCCTGGGTTTCCCTGATGCGGTCCACCGTCTTCGCCGCCGTCGCCGCCTTGGCGCTGTTGCTCCTGCCCCAGGCCGGCGCGCTGGCCCAGGACGACGCCCCCGCCCTGCCGAAACGTCCGGTCCCCTACGCCAGGCTCAGCCCGAAGCCCGCGAAGCCCAAGGCGCAGCCGGCCGCGGCCGGCGCGGCGACCCCGGCGAACCCCGACGCCGACAGTCCCGCGCCCGCGCCGCGCGGCGAGACGCCCTCTCCCGCGGCCGCGACACCGGCGCCGCCGGTCCGGCCCGCGCCGCCGCCGAGCGCCCCCGTGGCCGTCGCGCCGGCCCCGCCCGCGCCCACCGCCCGGCTCGCCGCCGGCCAGCCGCTGCCGCCCGCCGAACTCGAGGCCTTCGTCGACGGGGTGCTGAAGGACGCCATGGCGCGCGAGCACATCGCCGGCGCCACGGTCTCCGTGGTCCAGAACGGCCAGGTCGTGCTGAAGAAGGGTTATGGCTTCGCGGGCCTCGCCCCGAACCGGGCCGTCGACCCCGACCGCACGCTGTTCAGGGTCGGCTCGATCTCCAAGACCTTCACCTGGATCGCCCTGATGAAGGAGGTCGAGGCCGGGCGCATGCGCCTCAACCAGCCGATCAACCTCTACCTGCCGGAAAAGGTCCAGGTGAAGGACCAGGGCTTCGACCAGCCGGTGCGCGTGCAGAACCTGATGGACCACTCCACGGGCTTCGAGGACCGGGCGCTGGGCCAGCTCTTCGAACGCGACTACGACCGGGTGCGTCCGCTCGACCTCTACCTGCGCCAGGAGCGGCCCAAGCGGGTGCATGCGCCCGGCGTGGTCTCCAGCTATTCGAACTATGCCGCGGCGCTGGCCGGCGAGGCGGTGACCTACACCTCCGGGCGGCCCTATGAGCGGCTGATCGAGGACGAGATCCTGAACCCGCTGGGCATGGTCCACACCACGTTCCGCGAGCCGCATCCGCCCAAGGCCGGCCTTCCGGCGCCCATGCCCGCGCGCCTGGTGGGCGACGTCTCCGACGGCTACCGCTGGACGCCGATCGGCTTCCAGCGCCGGGACTACGAGTTCACCGGCCAGATCGCGCCGGCCGGCGCGGCCTCCTCCACCGCCGGCGACATGGCGCGCTACATGCTGATGCAGCTGGGCGGCGGCCAGCTGGCGGGCGCGCAGATCTATGGCCCCATCACCGCCCAGGCGTTCCGCACGCCGCTGCGCAAAACCCCGGAGGGGGTCAACGGCTGGGCCCACGGCTTCATGGTCTTCGACCTGCCGGGCGGCCACCGCGGCTACGGCCACGGCGGGGCGACCTTGTCGTTCTTCTCCAACATGGTGGTGGTCCCCGACCTCAACCTGGGGGTCTTCGTCTCGACCAACACCGACACTGGACGGCCGCTGGTCAACCGCCTGCCGGATCGGATCGTGCAGCATTTCTACGCCGCCGCGGACCCGTTCCCGCGGCCCGGCGCTCCGGACCTGGCGCAGCGCGCCCACGACTTCGCCGGCTACTACCTGACCACCCGACGCGCCTATTCCGGCCTGGAGGGTTTCGTCGACCAGCTGAACGGCGGCGCCACGGTGGACGTCACGCGGGACGGGCGGCTGGTCACCAGCATCGGCGGGGAGGTCAAGACCTGGACGCCGGAAGGCGAGCCGGACGAAGGCCGCTTCATTGCGTCGCAGGGCGCCGAGCGGCTGGCCTTCGACCTGGCCGGCGGGCCTGCGCGGGCGTTCCACCTGGCCAACGGCACGCAGGTGCTGGAGCGCATGCCGTTCTGGCGCCAGCCCAACGCGCTCGCCATCCTGGCCGCGCTCAGCGCGTCTGCAGCGCTGGCCACGCTGGCCGGCGTCGTGGTGCGCAACCGCCGGGAGTTCCGCGAGAACCAGATCCAGACGCGGGCCAGCCTGGTGCAGAACATCCAGGCGGTCCTCTGGCTCGTCGCCTTCGCCCTCTTCGGGCTCTGGGCCTCGAAGACCGGCGACGCGGCCCAGATCATGTACCGCTGGCCGGGCGCGCTGATGATCATGGCCTCGGCCTGCGCCCTGGTGGCCGCGGGCCTGACGATCACCACCCTCGTGGCCCTGCCGGCCATCTGGCGCGGCGGCCGGCGGGTGGACTCCTGGACGCACCTGCGCAAGGCCTTCTTCAGCGTCACGGTGCTGACCTACGCCGCCTTCTCCATCGACCTCGGCCTGTGGGGCGCGCTCAGTCCCTGGAGCGGCTGAGCCGCTTCGCCGCGGGCCTAAACGGCAGAGCTTAAACCCCGCGTTTACCAAGGACTGGGTAAATCCTGCCTAGCGGTGGGCAAAATCCGTATGCCCGGCCGAGTTTGGGCTTTGCGGAAGGACGCCAGCGTTGAACCAGATCCTGGGCGCGCTTCAGAGATTCGGGTTTGGACGGCTGGCCGCCATCCTCGGCATCGGGGCGGGCGTGGCCGCGGCGCTGTTCGCCGTGACCATGGGCCTGGGCCAGCCCAAGGCGCTGCTCTACTCCAACCTCGACCTCAAGGAAGCCGGCTCGATCACCCAGGCGCTCGACCAGGCCAACGTCAAGTACGAGGTCAAGGGCGACGGCTCGACCATCATGGTGCCGCGCGACCAGGTCGCCTCGACGCGCCTGATGCTGTCGTCCAAGGGCCTGCCGACCGCCGCCAGCGTCGGCTACGAGATCTTCGACAACACCAGCGCCATGGGCCAGACGGACTTCGTCCAGCAGCTCAACCGCCAGCGCGCCCTGGAGGGCGAGCTCGGCCGCACGATCCTGGGCCTGGACGGCATCTCCTCGGCGCGCGTCCACCTGGTGCTGCCCAAGCGCCAGCTCTTCGAGGAGGAGGCGAACCAGCCGTCCGCCTCGGTGAGCGTCGGCGTCGGCGGCCGCGAGCCCGGCCCCGACCAGGTGCGCGCGATCCAGAACCTGGTGGCCGGCGCCGTCCCCAACCTGAAGCCCGACCGCGTGACCGTGGTCGACCAGCACGCCAAGACCCTGTCCGGCGGCGACACCGGCATGGCCGCCGAGGCCGACGGCCGCAAGACCGAGGTCGAGCAGCGCATCGCGAAGCAGGTGAAGAACCTGGTCGAGGGCATCGTCGGCGCCGGCAAGGCGCGCGTGAACGTCACCGCCGACATCGACCTGGCCAATGTCACCACCCAGAAGGTGGCCTTCGATCCCGACGGCCAGGTGAAGGTTTCGGAGAGCACTACCGAGGAGAACGCCAAGGAAGGTTCGACCGGGGGCAACGTCCAGACCTCGTCCGCTGCCCGGATCCCCGGCGGGTCCCCGGTCGATCCCGGCGGCGACACCGCCAACGCCAGCGGCAAGCAGGAATCCACGACCAATTACGAGAACTCCAAGGTCACCACCACCGAGGTGCGCGAGCCCGGCGCGGTGAAGAAGATCGCCGTGGCGGTCGCCGTCGACGGCGTCACCGGTCCGGCCGACAAGAAGGGCAAACCCGGGGCCTACAGCCCGCGCTCGGCGGCCGAGATGGCGCAGATCGAGGCCCTGGTCCGCACCGCGGTCGGCTACGACAAGGATCGCGGCGACCAGGTGACGGTGGTCAACGTCAAATTCCCCTCCGCCGAGGACTCCGAGGGCGTCACCGCCGCGAACCCGCTGATGGGCTTCGACAAGAACGACATCATGCGCGCCGCCGAACTGGGCGTGATGGGCATCGTGGCGATCCTGATGATGCTGTTCATCGTCCGCCCGCTGCTCAAGGGCGCGCTCGGCGGCGGCGGCGGACCCATGGCCATGCTCGGCGGTCCCGGCGCGACGCGCATGGTCACCGGCGCCGACGGCCAGCAGATGCAGATCAGCGTCGATCCCGTCACGGGTCAGCAGATGGCCCTGCCCGCGCCCGGCAGCGAGCAGCTGGAGCAGAAGATCGATATCGCCCGCATCGAGGGCCAGGTGAAGGCGAGCTCCGTCAAGCGGGTCGCCGAATTCGTCGACAACCACCCGGAGGAATCGGTCTCGATCATCCGCAGCTGGCTGCATGAAACCGCATGAACGCCCGCGTTTCCAAGCCTAAGGGCATCGTCGACGCCGCGCGCCTGAGCGGCCCCGAAAAGGCCGCCGTGGTGCTGCTTGCGCTGGGCGAAGACCACGCCGGCGTCTGGAAACAGCTCGACGAGGAGGAGATCAAGGTGATCTCCCAGGCCATGGCCGGCCTCGGCCAGGTCACCGCCGGCGTCGTCGAGGACCTGCTGGTGGAGTTCGTCTCCGGCATGGGCGGCGGCAACATCACCGGCTCCATCGAGCTCACCCAGCGCCTGCTGTCCTCGATCATGCCCGGCGACAAGGTCGACAGCATGATGGAGGAGATCCGCGGTCCGGCGGGTCGCACCATGTGGGACAAGCTCGGCAACGTGAACGAGGCCGTGCTCGCCAACTATCTGAAGAACGAATACCCCCAGACCGTCGCGGTCGTGCTGTCGAAGATCAAGTCCGAGCACGCCGCGCGCGTGCTCACCTGCCTGCCCGAGGACTTCGCGCTGGAATGCGTCACCCGCATGCTGCGCATGGAGCCGGTGCAGCGCGAGATCCTCGACAAGATCGAGCAGACCCTGCGCACCGAGTTCATGTCGAATCTGGCGCGCACGTCCAAGCGCGACAGCCACGAGATGATGGCCGACATCTTCAACGCCTTCGACCGCCAGACCGAAACCCGCTTCATCACCGCCCTGGAGGAGCGCAACCGCGAGGCGGCCGAGCGCATCCGCGCCCTGATGTTCGTCTTCGAGGACCTCTCCAAGCTCGATCCGGGCGGCGTGCAGACCCTGCTGCGCACGGTCGAGAAGGACCAGCTGGCGCTGGCGCTGAAGGGCGCCTCCGACGCCCTGCGCGACATGTTCTTCACCAACATGAGCGAACGCGCCGCCAAGATCATGCGCGAGGACATGGAGACCATGGGCCCGGTCCGCTTGCGCGAGGTCGAGCAGGCGCAGATGGCCATGGTGCAGGCCGCCAAGGACCTGGCCAACAAGGGCGAGATCGTCCTGGTGGGCGCCGGCGGCGACGACGACGAGCTGGTGTACTGATGGCCGTCCCCGTCCTCGATCCCAACAAGGTCCACGAGAAGTTCGCCTTCGACACGGTGTTCGAAGCCAGCGGCGACGTGGTCGTCGCCTCGCCGCGTCCCAAGCGCAGCTATACGGCCGAAGAGGTCGAGGCGATCCGCAAGGCCGCCGAGGCGGCGGGTGAAGCCCGCGCCCTGGCCGGCGTCGCCAACCGCCAGGCCGACGCCCTGGCGACGATCGCCTTCACCGCACAGCAGGCCCTGCCCGGTCTCGCCGCCGTCGCCCACGAGCACCGCGTCGGCTCGGCCGAGCTGGCGCTGGCCTGCGCCCGCAGCATCGCCGCCGCCGCGCTCGACAAGTTCCCCGAGGCGCCGGTCCGCGCCGCCCTGGCCGCGCTCGCCCGCGAGATCGAGGCCGCGCCGCGCCTGATCGTCACCGGCGACGCCGATCTCGTCGAGGGCCTGCAGGCCGTGCTCGAGGAGACCGCCCAGGCGGTCGGTTATCCCGGCTCCATCCAGGTCCGCGCGGCCCCCGGCTTCGCGCCCCACGCCTTCACCCTCGACTTCGGAGACGGCTCGGCGAGCTTCGACCCCGCCGCCGCCGCCGAGCGCGTGTCCGAGGCCCTGCACGCGGCGCTCGCCGCCGAGGGCCTGCATGCCGAACCCCTGATCCCGGGCGGGGAAATTCCCGCATCCGACAGCCAAGAGCCTGAAAGCTGACCATGTCCGAGACGCCAGACGCCGAAGCCAGCACCGAGCTGAAGCTCGACGAATTCGCCGCCGGCGAAGGTCCCCTGCCGGAGGCCTCGACGGACGAGGAGAAGACCGCCACCGACCTGGCGCCGGTCTTCGACGTGCCGGTGAACATCTCCGCTGTGCTCGGCCGCGCCAGCCTGTCGGTCGCCCAGCTGCTGCAGCTGGGCCAGGGCAGCGTGCTCGAGCTCGACCGCAAGGTCGGCGAGGCCATCGACATCTATGTGAACAACCGCCTGGTGGCCCGCGGCGAGGTCGTCATCGTCGACGAACGCCTGGGCGTGACCATGACGGAAATCATCAAGGACGGCGACAACGCGGCCTGACGGCGGCGGGGTCTGAGGGAGAACGGAAATGCGGCTTCTGGTCGTCGGAAAATTGAACGGGCAGCTCTCAACCGCCGTGAAGATGGCGATGAGCGCGGGCGCGAAGGTCAGCCACGTCGAAACCATCGAGGCGGCGACCCACGCCCTGCGCGCGGGCCAGGGCGCCGACCTGATGATGGTCGACTACGAGCTCGACATCGCAACCCTCATCGCCACCAACGAGGCCGAGCGCATCCGGGTGCCGGTGGTGGCCTGCGGGGTCGGGGCGGGCGCGGCCGGCGCCGCTGCGGCGATCCGGGCCGGCGCCAAGGAATTCATCCCGCTGCCCCCCGACGCCGAGCTGATCGCCGCGGTCCTGGCCGCCGTCGCCGACGACAACCGCCCGATGGTGGTCCGCGATCCGTCGATGCAGGCGGTGATCGGCATGGCCGACCAGATCGCGCCGTCCGACGCCTCGATCCTGATCACCGGCGAGAGCGGCGTGGGTAAGGAAGTCATCGCCCGCTACGTCCACCAGAAATCGCGCCGCGCGTCCAAGCCGTTCATCTCGGTCAACTGCGCCGCCATCCCCGAGAACCTCCTGGAAAGCGAGCTGTTCGGCCACGAGAAGGGCGCCTTCACCGGCGCCGTGGCCCGCCGCATCGGCAAGTTCGAGGAGGCCAATGGCGGCACCCTGCTGCTCGACGAAATCAGCGAGATGGACGCGCGCCTGCAGGCCAAGCTGCTCCGCGCCATCCAGGAGCGGGAGATCGACCGGGTCGGCGGCGCCAAGCCCGTCAAGGTCGACATCCGCATCCTGGCCACCTCCAACCGCGACCTGGTGCAGGCCGTGAAGGACGGGACCTTCCGCGAGGACCTGCTCTACCGCCTCAACGTCGTGAACCTGCGCCTGCCGCCGCTGCGCGAACGCCCCGGCGACGTGCTGGCGCTAGCCGAGTTCTTCGTGCGCAAATACGCCGCCGCCAACGGCGCGCCGGAGCGGCCGCTGTCGGCCGAGGCCAAGCGGCGCCTGGCCGGCCATCGCTGGCCCGGCAACGTCCGCGAGCTGGAAAACGCCATGCACCGCGCCGTGCTGCTGGCCTCCGGACCGGAGATCGAGGAGACCGCCATCCGCCTGCCGGACGGCCAGCCCTTCGCCGCCCCCGATCCGCACGCCCGCGCCGCCCAGGCCGCCTCCATCGCCGCCGAGACCGCCAGCCGCAGCTACGTCGGCCAGACGGTGGCGGCCATGGAGCAGCAGCTGATCATCGACACCCTGGAACACTGCCTGGGCAATCGCACCCACGCGGCCAACATCCTCGGCATCTCGATCCGCACCCTGCGCAACAAGCTGAAGGAATACACCGAGGCCGGCGTCGCGGTGCCCGCACCCCAGATGGGAGCGGCGTCCGCCGCCTGATGCTGCCCTAGATGGCTGACGCCTCCGTTCCCTCACGCTTCGGCCAGACCCCCAACGCGCGCGACGTGTGGGGCTGGATCGCCCGTGGCGAGGTGGCGCTGGCGCTGGGCGTGGTCGGCATCGTCGTCCTGCTGATCCTGCCGATTCCGGCGTTCATGCTGGACATGCTGCTGGCGATCTCGATCACCAGCGCCGTCCTGATCCTGATGACCTCCCTGCTCATCAAGAAGCCGCTGGAATTCACCGGCTTCCCGATGGTGCTGCTGGTCACCACGCTCTTCCGGCTGGCGCTGAACATCGCCTCCACGCGCCTGATCCTCGGCCACGGCCACGAGGGCGTGCACGGCGCGGGCCATATCATCGAGGCCTTCGGCAAGCTGATGACGGGCGGCAGCTTCGTCATCGGCCTGATCGTCTTCGCCATCCTGGTGATCGTGAACTTCGTGGTGATCACCAAGGGTTCGGGGCGCATCGCCGAGGTCGCCGCGCGCTTCACCCTGGACTCCATGCCGGGCAAGCAGATGGCCATCGACGCCGACCTCTCGGCGGGCCTCATCGACGAGACAGAGGCCAAGAAGCGCCGCAAGGAGCTGGAGCAGGAATCCACCTTCTTCGGGGCCATGGACGGCGCCTCGAAGTTCGTGCGGGGCGACGCGGTCGCCGGCCTGATCATCGTGGCCATCAACATCATCGGCGGCATCCTGATCGGGGTGCTGCAGCACCACATCCCGATCGGCGTCGCGGCCACCACCTACACCCTGATGACCGTCGGCGACGGCCTGGTCAGCCAGATCCCCGCCCTGGTCATCTCGATCGCCGCCGGTTTCCTGGTCTCCAAGTCCGGGGTCGAGGGCTCGGCCGACAAGGCCCTGGTCACCCAGCTGGCCATGAACCCGGTGAGCCTGGGCATGGTCGCCGCCGCCGCGGGCGTCATCGCGCTGGTCCCCGGCATGCCGATCATCCCGTTCGCGGCGATCTCCATCGGCGCGGGCGCGCTCTCCTGGCGCCGCTCGCAGAAGGCCATGGAGCCCGCGCCCGTCGAGATCGCGCCGACCGAGGCGCCGCAGGAAGAATCCATCGCCCAGACGCTCGCCATCGACGAGATCAAGATCGAGCTGGGCTACGGCCTGCTGGGCCTGATCAACGACCTCGAGGGCCGCCGTCTCACCGACCAGATCAAGGCGCTGCGCCGCACGCTGGCCGGCGACTACGGCTTCGTGATGCCCAGCGTGCGCATCCTCGACAACATGCGCCTGCCCAGCCAGGGCTACTCCATCAGGATCAAGGAGATGGAGGCTGGCGCCGGCGAGGTGCGGCTGGGCCAGATGATGGCCATGGATCCGCGCGGCGGCCAGGTCGAACTGCCCGGCGAACATATCCGCGAGCCCGCCTTCGGCCTGCCGGCCACCTGGGTGGACGAGGCGCTGCGCGAGGAAGCCACCTTCCGCGGCTACACCATCGTCGACCCCGCGACCGTGCTGACCACCCACCTGACCGAGATCCTCAAGGAGAACATGCCGGACCTGCTCTCCTACTCCGAGGTCCAGAAGCTCCTGAAGGACCTGCCCGCCGAGCAGAAGAAGCTGGTCGAGGACCTGGTCCCCTCCATCGTCACGGTGACGACGATCCAGCGCGTGCTGCAGGCGCTGCTGCGCGAGCGGGTCTCGATCCGCGACCTGCCGGCGATCCTGGAAGGCATCGGCGAGGCCGCCCCGCACACCACCTCGGTCACCCTGCTGGTGGAGCAGGTCCGCGCGCGCCTGGCTCGCCAGCTGTCCTTCGCCTACCGCGGCGAGGACGGCGCCCTGCCGATCGTCACCTTGACGCCCGAGTGGGAGAACGCCTTCGCCGACAGCCTGGTGGGCCTGGGCGATGACAAGCAGCTGGCGCTGGCGCCGTCGCGCCTGCAGGACTTCGTCCGCGGCGTGCGGGAAACCTTCGAACGCGCCGCCCTGGCCGGGGATTCACCGGTCCTGCTGACCAGCCCCAACATCCGGCCCTACGTCCGCTCGATCATCGAGCGCTTCCGCGGCCAGACCCCGGTCATGAGCCAGAACGAGGTCCACCCCCGCGCCAAGCTGAAGACCGTCGGCACGATCTAGCGCCGGGTCTTGCCCTCCGCTGCGCAGGACTTGCCCGCGAACGCCGCGTCCAGGAACGCCAGGGTCTTGGGCCAGCCGTCGGTCCGGGCGGCCTGGTTGCCCTGGGACGTTCCGCCCATGTCGCCCAGGCTCTTCAGCGCGGGACTGTCGGCCGCGAGCGGCGCGCCGAACACGGCGTGGCCTGCCTGATCATACGCGATGTGCCGGTGCGGATAGGCGAAATGGGCGGCCTCCAGACGGGCCATCGCGGCCTCGGCCATGGGCGTTGACGGCCACAGCCGATCGTCCTTGCCGGACACAAACAGCACCGGGCCGCGGATGCGCTCCACAGGGATGGCGGCTTGCGGCGGCGCCTTGGCGAGGCTCTCCTCATAAAGATGGAGAACGCCCCTGAAAGGACCTGAGACGTAGGGTGCGAAGGGAACCGGCTTGCCGGCGACCGACCAGGAGGACGTGGTCGCCGGGATGGCGGGATTGGCCGTATTTATCCCGGCCCACACCACGCTCGACGGAGACCCGGCCACGACCGCGCAGAGCCGTGCGTCATGCGAGGCCAGGAGGAGCGCCGCCTCCGCGCCCTTCGATACGCCGACCACTGCGATGGGCCGGGCGCCGATCGTCGGCTGAGCGCGCAGCCAGCTCACCGCGGCCCCCATGGACTCCAGCGGCACGTCCTCGAGCAGGGCCGGAAGGCCCGGCGCGCCGAAATAGGCGAGCGCCAGGGCGCCGAAGCCATGCTCGGCGAGCTTGCGCGCCAGGGGCGCCGAGCCGCGCGAGCCGCCCTCCGACCCGCCAAGGACCAGGACGACGTCCCTGTGGCCCGGCGGCGGCGGATAGAAGACTCCGACCATGCCGGGACCCAGCGCCGTGACCGGTTCTGGCGGCGCCGCGAAGGCCGGAGCCGTCCCAAGGCCGAGAAGGCCGGCGAGCGCGCCTGCGGCGAGGCGGCGGAGCGGGGAACGCAGGATCATGATCAGGCCGCCTTCGCATCGAGCCGCGCCATCCGGCGCGCGTTGAGACGGCGGTGGCTGATCGCCGTGGCGGCCATGAAGCCCACAATCAGCAGCACGAAGGCCAGCTCGACCATCCCATGCACCTGGGCCACCACCGGATAGCGGTACAGGAAGACCGGCCGCAGGCTGTTCACCCGCAGGAAGACCTCGTTCACACCGCCGCCGACCAGGACGTAGTAGCTCGCGACCATGCAGAAGATGTGGCCGTACTTCCACGCCTGCCCCTTGCCGTGCCAGCGGCCGAGCGCGAAACCCGCGGCGGCAAGCACGATGGCGATGACCCCGAACCAATGCGCCATGGTGAAGGCGTGGCGCGTGTAGATCGTCAGGCTGGAGACGCTGGCGAACAGGAGGACCCCGACGTAGATGTCACCGAGTTGGCGGTGACGCGGCGTGCCCTTGCGCATGACCATGAGATAGGCCCCGACCGCCAGCGCGATCACGCAGGCCAAGGTGTGGAAGACGCCGACGACGGACATGGACAGATTCATGATGGACCTCGCTCCGGGTTCATCACATGCTCTGCTATACAGAGCATTCTGTCAATCAGAGTCTAATTATCCGCGGGAACGACGCCCTCGATGATGTCGCGCAGGTACTGCAGGTGGCGCTCGAAGGCGCGGCGGCCGGCGCGGCTGATGCGCGCCTGGGTGCGCGGCCGCTTGCCGACGAAGTCCTTGTCGATGGCGATGTAGCCGGCCTTTTCCAGGGTCGCGAGATGCGCGCCCAGATTGCCGTCGGTCGCCTGGGCGATGGCCTTGAGGCGCTTGAAGTCCAGCGCCTCGCCGTCCGGCAGGGCGTTCAGCACCGACATCAGGCGCAGCCGCGTCGACTGGTGGATGATCTCGTCCGCGTCCGCCAACCTCAGACCTTCCGCAGCCACAGGCCGCCCAGAATCAGGCCGCCGCCACCCGCGGCCGCCATCCATAGGAAGAACTGATCGCGGGCGAAGAGCCAACCCGCCACCGTCGCGACCATGATCGCCGCGCCGACCGCCGCCAGGCGCAGGCCCGCGGTCGCGCCCATCGCCACATAGATCGCGCCCACCGCCAGGCAGGCCACCGCCTCGCCCTGGCCATAGTCCAGGGGCGGCGCGATCACCGAAACGCCGACGCCGAACCCGGCGATGGCCATGCCGATCAGCAGGGCCTTGACCCAGCCGCCCTTGGCGCCGCGCCCGGTCTGGCGCGATCCCAGCCAGGTGCTGGCCGCGATCCCGATCACCGCCCCGACCGTCCAGACCATCTGGCCGACCGGCAGCGACACCTGGGTCGCGATGTTCGCCGCCGTCCAGATCGCCCCCCAGAGGATCAGATAGCCGCTGGCGATCCGGTAGCCGTGCGCCGACGCCGCTCGCCCCGCGGCCGCCTCGGCGTCCTTCAAGGCGCTGGCCGCCTCATTGGCTTGAATTGTCATGCCGCCCTCATTCACTCTGTTGTACAGAGTATTCTGCAAGGGCCGCGAGTCAAGGGTCCAGACGCGAGAACGCAAGTCCTGCGCCGTTGCAGGCGCCCGCCCGGACTGCTAGCGGTGCGGGCGACGGAGCGGCCACGACGCTTCGAAGTGGCTTGGGATACGGATGCGGCGAGCTCTCAAACGGCCAAACGGAACCGGCTCCGCCATACTGTGGGACCTGCTCACGTTCGAGCACCTGATGACCAACCAGGTCATCCACGTGATCTATTGGGCCGGCCTCGCCCTGATCGCCCTGGGGGCCTTCGGGACCATGGGCGCGGCGGTCGGCCTGGTGATCCGCGACCCGACCCTGTTCGGCCTCCTGCTGGCCATCCCGGTGGTGATCGGCGGCTTCCTGGTCATGGGCGCGCTCATCCTGCTGTGGCGCTCGTTCTGCGAGTTCTATGTGGCCATCTTCCGGATCAGCGAGGACCTGGCGGTCCTGCGCGCCGACGTCGAAGCCGATCGCAAGGGCCCGCCCAAGGCCTAGCCGCCCCTAGAGCCCGATGCGGTCAGGTGGAATCACCTGACCGCTGAATCGTGCCCTAGAAACAAACGTGCAGACCCTGATTCAGCGTTCAGGTCGCTTCGACCTGAACCCATCAGGGTCTAGGCGGCGGCTCCGCCGGCCCGGCGCGCGGCGCGCATGCCGACCTCGTCCAGCTCGGCGTTCTCCCGGCGGCGGCTCTCCTTGGCCTGCGCCAGGCGCGCGTTCTCGGCGACCTGCTCGTACTTCTTCTGCTCTTCGAAGGCCTGGGCGAGCGCGTCGCGGGCGCCGCGCTCCTCGGCCTGGATGAGTTCGATCTCCGCCTGCAGGGCGGCCTTGCGAACCCGCAGGCCGTCGGCGTAGCCGATGTGGTACCAGCCGGCCTCGGGGTTCTGTCCAGCGTGCTTGGCTTCCGCCTCGCCCTCGGCGCAGAGCACGGCCAGCCGGATCTGCGCATCCGCCAGCCGCTGGGTGATCTCGGCCAGTTGCAGCTGCCGGTTCTCGACCTCGTAGGTGGCCAGCTTGATTAGGGACTCAGACCAGCTCATGCGGGCACGCTATCCAGGATACCGCCCAGCCGGTCGAAACCGGCCTCCAGGCTCGTCACTTCGTCCTTGTCCTGCGCGAGGAAGCCCTCGAGCGCCGGATTGAGCGCGATGGCCCGGTCGACCTGCGGGTCGGCGCCGGCGCGATAGGCGCCGATGCGGATCAGCTCTTCCATGTTGGCGTAGGCCGCCAGGGTCTGGCGCGCCTGTTTGACGATCTCCCGCTCCAGCGGGCCGTGGCAGCCCGGCATGGTCCGGCTGATCGACTTCAGGACGTTGATCGCCGGGAAGCGGCCGCGCTCGGCGATGGCCCGCTCCATGACGATGTGGCCGTCCAGGATGCCGCGCACGGCGTCGGCGATCGGCTCGTTGTGGTCGTCGCCGTCCACCAGGACGGTGAAGATGCCGGTGATCGGCCCGGCCTTGGTGCCGTCCGGCCGGATCGGGCCGGGACCGGCGCGCTCCAGGAGCTTCGGCAGTTCGGTGAAGACGGTCGGCGTATAGCCCTTGGTGGTCGGCGGCTCGCCGGCGGCCAGGCCGATCTCGCGCTGGGCCATCGCGAAGCGGGTGACGCTGTCCATCAGGCACAGGACTTCCATGTCCTGGTCGCGCAGATATTCGGCGATGGCCATGGTCATGTAGGCGGCCTGGCGGCGCTTCAGGGCGGGCTCGTCGGAGGTGGCGACCACCACGATGGCGCGCTTCAGGCCCTCTTCGCCCAGGGTCTCCTCGATGAATTCGCGGACCTCGCGGCCCCGTTCGCCGATCAGCCCCACCACGACCGCGTCGCAGTCGGCGTTCTTGGCCAGCATGGAGAGCAGCACCGACTTGCCGACGCCGGAGCCGGCGAACACGCCCAGGCGCTGGCCGCGGCAGCAGGTGGTGAAGACGTTCATGGCGCGCACGCCCATGTCCAGCCGCTCGCCCACTCGGGCGCGGGCATGGGCCGATGGCGGGGCGGCGCGCAGCGGATAGGCCGCCAGGCCCTCGCCCAGCGGGCCCTTGCCGTCGATCGGCTTGCCGAAGGCGTCGACCACGCGGCCGAGCCAGGCCTTGGTCGGACGCACCGCCGAACCCAGCGGTTCGATGCGGATCTCCGCACCCGGCGCCACGCCCTCCACGGGGCCGAAGGGCATCAGCAGCGCTCGGGTGTCTCGGAAGCCCACCACCTCGGCGGAGAGCGGCTTTTCGCCATAGCGGACGATCTCGGCGCGGGCGCCGACGGCCAGCCGCGTCAGCCCGCCCCGGGCCTCGATCAGGAGGCCGTTCACGGCGGCCACTCGGCCGGCGACGGTCAGGGGGTCGAGCCGCTCGACCGCGGCCACCAGACTCTTCAAGAACAGCCCTCGAATTCGAGGGCCCAGAGTCTCTTAATCGCCGTTAAGGGGTGGTGAAGATCAGCGCAGCGCCTTGGCTAATTTCAGCGCCTGCTTCGGGTGCTTGGCGGCCAGTTTCGCGGCGGTCGCCGGCCGCCGCTTCACGGCTCCGAGCACGATCGGGCGCACGGCCTTGGCGACCTTGGGCCGCGCCGCCGCCCCCGCCGTCTGGGCCGCCTGTCCGATCCGCCCGCGACCGAACCACAGCGCCGCGCCCGCCAGCGCCAGCACGCCCAGGCCCGCCAGCAGGCCCGGATGCTTCTTGGCCTCCGTGGCGACCGTCAGCCGCTTGCCGTGCGTCGCCACCACCATGTGGCCCATCGGTTTGGTCACCGCGTGCAGCGCCGCCTCGTCGGCCGCCTGGGCGGGGCTGTCGTGGCGCCAATCGCTGGGCAGGCGGACCATGGTCGCGGCGACCTTGCCGTGCGCCTCGCGCAGCGCATCGCGCGCGGCCTTGTCGACGCTGCGCCCGAAGCCCACCAGGGCCGCGACGCTGTCCTCGTCCGCCAGATGGCGCGCCAGGGCTCCGGCCACATGCGCCATGGCGGTCGGCGCGGCGCCGGCCTCGATCCAGCTGTCGATCCGGCCGAACCGCGCCGCGGCGGCCCGCGCCACTCGGTCGCAGCCCTCGGCCGTGGCCACGTCGCCGGCCACCGGATGGCAGCGGCCACCCGCCTTGCCGAGGTCCTCGCAGAGCCTGCGCACCGCCGCCTCGTCCGGCGAGGCCAGCAGCACCGCCGCACCGGCCTTGGCCGCCAGCCTCGCGGCTTCGAGACCGATCCCGGAGCTCGCGCCGCTCACGACGACAACCTGCCCAGCGAGGGGCTTGAACTTTCCGCGCATGAATCCTCCCGACGTCACCGTAGAAATCTGGGGATGAAACGGGCGGCGCCAAGGGCCCGTTCCGCGCCCTCGCTTCGCCCCCGCTGTCCAATCACAAAAGATTCAACAGCCCTGCGACTCGTTGGCCATCCGGCGACGCTTGAAGCGGATTCCGCATCAGATTAACGATTCGGCTCGGACGGACACTTCCAATTAACCAGTCTTAAATTAACTCGGCGGCAGGTTAACGGCGAGGTCCAGGGCGGATTCACTGAATTCGTGGGACAAGCGGGCACGCGGCAGGAGAGACGGATGCGGGTACTGTTGATCGAAGACGACAGCGCCACCGCGCAAAGCATCGAGCTGATGCTTAAGTCGGAGGGGTTCAACGTCTATACGACCGATCTGGGGGAAGAGGGCGTCGATCTAGGGAAGATCTACGACTACGACCTGATCCTTCTGGACCTGAACCTGCCCGACATGAGCGGCATGGACGTGCTGCGCACGCTGCGGGTTGGCAAGATCAACACGCCGATCATGATCCTGTCGGGCTCCGCCGAGATCGACACCAAGGTTAAGACCTTCTCCGGCGGCGCCGACGACTACATGACCAAGCCGTTCCACAAG
>Ga0105240_10003559_pt1 | contig 24170 bp, 23 predicted proteins | sample KBSC54metaG_FD_80426 | JGI IMG/M metagenome (GOLD analysis project Ga0105240, IMG submission 80426) | Corn rhizosphere microbial communities from Kellogg Biological Station, Michigan, USA - KBS C5-4 metaG | ecosystem: Host-associated > Plants > Roots > Rhizosphere > Soil | place: Michigan, USA...
CAGGGCCGCACCCGCCGGAAGAAGGTCTTCTCCTCGGCCGTCAGGATCGGGCCCGAACAGCCCAGGATGGCGGCCCCAATGCTCACGAGGTCACGCTCACTTGACGAAGCAGGCCTTTCCCGCGGCCTTCAGCTTGTCGCAGAAGGCCGTCGCATCGGCGCGACTGGCGAAGCCGGTCACCTGGGTGCGGAACAGGGTCTTGCCGTCCTTGTCGACCTTTTCGACGCTCTTGCCCTTGCCGGCCGCAGCGCCCGGCGCGAGCGCCGCGGCGTCGCTCCAGCCCTTGTCGGCCAGGGCCTGCGAGGAGAAGGCGCCGATCTGCACGGCGGCTGCGCCGGCTGCGGCCTTGGCGGCCGGCGCCGGGGCGGCCGCAGCAGCCTTCGGTTCGGGCTTGGCCGCCGCGGGCTTGGCGGCGGGCGCCGCGGCCTTGGCGACCGGAGCGGGCGCGGCCTTGGGCGCGGGCGGCTCGGCCTTGGCCGGCGCCGGCTTGGGCGCCGCGGCCTTGGGGGCGGGCGCCGGCGCCGCTGCGGCCGGCGGCTGGGAGGGGATCGACGGGCGCAGGGTGGGCGCTGCGGCGGCGGGCGCGGCCTGGGTGACCACCACCGCCGGGGCGGGCGGCTGGGCCCGGGCCTGCGGCTGTTCGGGCGGCGGCGTGAACTGGGGCGCGCCGGAGCCGGCGGCCTTGCCGCCTTCGGCCTTGTAGATCTGCAGGCCGGCCGCGGGATCCTGCGGCTGGGCCTCGGCGGGCGGCGGCGCCTTCATGCCGGCCACCGGCGCGCCGACCGTCTGCGGCGGCTGGCCGGCCTGGCGCACGCCGGAACGGTAGAAGACGAAGATCGCCGCGCCCACGCCGACCAGCACCAGGATCGAGATGATCAGGGTGAAGGGCACCGGACGGGCCCCGCGCACCGGCTGGCGCGCGTCAAAGCTCAGCGGGGCGTCGGTGGGGGGCGCATAGGCGCCGCGCTCGTGATCGGACATCGAAAGCTCCCGCAGGGGCGCGCGCCGGGCGGACCGAATCGCGCGCTGGAGGCGTCAGTCTAGACGAGCCCGCGCCCGCCGAACTGTCCCAGCCGGGATTTTCTGTGGGCGGACCGCGCCGAAATTACGACCATTGCGGGTGGCGCCCCGACAGCGGCGGGTCCGATCCCCGGCGCAAGCCCGCTAATGAGGGTCAGGAGGAGACCGCCAGGCCGGCCGCTCAGTGCAACGAATCCAGGTGGAAGAGCTTGCGGTGCTCCTCGATGGCGAAGCGGTCGGTCATGCCGGCGATGTAGTCGCAGACCACGCGGGCCTGCCCGGCCTCGTCGCGGCCGAGGGTGCGGGCGTACCACTCCGCCGGCAGGACGTCCGGCTCGCCCAGGAACAGCTGGAACATCTCGGCCAGCATGCGCCGGGCCTGGCTGCGGGTGCGGTTGACCTTCCAGTGGCGGTACATCCGGTCCATCAGGAAGGCGCGCAGGGCCGAGAGGTCCTCGACCATCCCGCGGGAGAAGGCGACCAGGGCGTGGCCGAGCTCGCGCACGTCCTCCGGCGAGCCCACCTTGCCGGCCTCGGCGCGTCGGCGGGTCTCGGCCAGGACGTCGGCGACCATGGCGCCGATCATCCGGCGCACGGCCTCCAGGCGCAGGATGCCGGGCTCGCAGTTGGGATAGTCGGCGGTGGCGCTCGCCACGTGCGGGCCGATCAGCGGGATCTCGCGCAGCTCGTCCAGCTGGAAAAGGCCGGCCTGCACGCCGTCGTCCACGTCGTGGTTGTTGTAGGCGATGTCATCGGCCAGCGCGGCCACCTGGGCTTCGGCCGAGGCCCAGCCGCCGAGCCGCAGGCCGTAGTCGGCGTCGAACTCGGCGATGGCGCTCCAGGAGGGCCGTTCAAGCTTATCCACCACCGGACCGTTGTGCTTGATGATCCCCTCCAGGGTCTCCCAGGTCAGGTTCAGGCCGTCGAAGCGTGGATAGCGCCGCTCCAGCTTGGTGACGACGCGGAAGGTCTGCACATTGTGGTCGAAGCCGCCGAAGCCGGCCATCTGCACCTGCAGCTCGTCCTCGCCGGCATGGCCGAAGGGCGGGTGGCCGAGGTCGTGGGCCAGCGCGATCGTCTCGGCGAGGTCGGGGTCGAGCCCAAGCGCCGTGGCCAGCGAGCGCGCGATCTGGGCGACCTCCAGGGAATGGGTCAGGCGGGTGCGGAAATGGTCGCCCTCGTGCGCCACGAACACCTGGGTCTTTTCCTTAAGCCTCCGGAAGGCCGTGCAGTGGATGATCCGGTCGCGGTCACGGGCGAAGGGCGTGCGCGTCTGGCTTTCGGGCTCGGCGACCTTGCGGCCCCGGGACTTGGCGGGGTCTTCGGCGTAGGGAGCCTTGGAAATCGTGGCGGCCATCAGATCCATCTGTAAGACAGCCCCTTGGTCGAAGCCGGCAGCGACCTCATATAGTGCAGGCGTTTCATTCGTCTAACCGTGATGACCTTGAGCCAACTGACCCTCAGCCCCTCGGCCGCGCAACGCATCCACGCCATCGGCAAGGCCGAAGGCAAGCCGCTGATGCTGCGCGTGGCCGTGGAAGGCGGCGGCTGCTCGGGCTTCCAGTACCTGTTCGACCTGGTCGAGGAGGCGCAGGCCGACGACCTGAAGATCGAGCGCGACGGGGCGGCGGCCCTGGTCGACGAGATGTCGCTGGCCCTGCTGGCCGGATCGGAGATCGATTTCGTGGACGAGCTGGCCGGCGCCGAGTTCCGGGTCCGCAATCCCAACGCCAAGTCGAGCTGCGGCTGCGGCGTCAGCTTCTCAATCTGAGCACGAGGCGATTGCGGCCCCTCAGGCGCCGGTAGTCCTCGATCCGGCTCCAGCCGCGGATCAGCGCCAGGCCGGCGCCGCCGCCGCGCTCCAGGTTGGGGCCCTCGTCCGGCGCCAGGCGGGGATCGAAGGCCACGCCCGCGTCGCTGACGCGAATCCGCACCACGCCGCCTGACCGCTCCAGAGCCAGCACCACGAGGCGGCCCGCCTGGGGCCCGCCGTGCTCCACGATGTTGGCCACCCACTCCTCGACGACGACGGCCAGTTCGTCGGCGGCGGCCGGCGGCAGGTCGGCCGTCTCGGCGAATCGGCGCGCCGCGGCGATGGCCCGCCGCACGGCGCCGGCTCCCACGGACAGGCGTACCGTCGTTATGCAAGAGTCGGCGTTCGGGCGAAGCTTTGCTATGACGTGACGCCTGTCGATCGCCGGAGCGACGAGATGAAGAGAACCATCGCTGCAGGATTGCTGATCGCAACCGTCCTGTCGACGCACGCCTGGGCCGCGGACATCGGTCGCATCAAGACCGTCGCCGGCCACGCCAGCGTCATCCGCGGGACAACCACCCTGCCCGCCACGCCCGGCCAGACGCTGAGCGTCAAGGACGTGCTGACCACCGGCCCCGACGGGCGCATCGGCGTCACCTTCATCGACAACAGCCGCTTCGCCGTGGGCCCCAACGCGCGGGTGTCGCTGACCGAGTTCGAGTTCGACGACACCACCCACAAGGGCAAGTCGCTGACCCAGGTCGACCGCGGGTCGCTGGCCATCGTCTCCGGCCAGATCGCCAAGGAGAACCGCGACGCCATGAAGGTGAAGACGCCCACCTCGCTGCTGGCGGCGCGCGGCACCCGCTTCGTGGTCGACGTCCCATGAGGGCGCTTGCGCTCCTGATCCTCCTTCCCCTGCTCGCCGCCTGCGCCTCCGCCGGCTCGGTGACCCTGTTGCCGGGCGAGGCCGGCGCGAACGTGGGCTCCGTGGTGGTGCTCGACCCCAAGACCGGCGCCGAGCGGGGCGCGCTGATCGCCGCCAACACCCGCAGCGGACTTGGCGGGCGGGTCTCGGCCGCGGCGGCGGACCCCAAGCGCTACGCCGCCCTCACCGAGGCCCTGCCGCCGCCGGTGGCGCACTACACGCTCTATTTCTACGAAGGCACCACCAAGCTGGTCCCCGAATCCGAGCCGGAATTGCGCAGGGTGTTCGCCGAGATCGCCCGCCGCGGCGGCGCGGAGGTGCAGATCACCGGCCACACCGACACGGTGGGCCAGCAGGCCGACAACGACCTGCTGTCGCTGAGCCGGGCCAAGGAGATCCGCGAGGCGCTGATCGGCCAGGGCCTCAATCCCACCATCAGCCGCGCGGTGGGCCGCGGCGAGCGCGAGCTGCTGGTGCCGACGCCGGACAACACGCCGGAGCCGCGCAACCGCCGGGTGGAAGTCATCGTCCGCTAGGCGGGCGGCCGCCGCAACGCCAGGACGGTGAGATCGTCGCTGGCCTCCTGGCCGGCCTCGAAAGCGCGGACCGCCGCGACGAGGGAATCGATCAGCTCGGACAGCGGCCGCGCGTGGCTGCCGGCCAGCACCGCCGTCACCCCCCGCCGGCCGAGCAGCCCGCCGTCCGGGCTCTGCGCCTCGCTGAGGCCGTCGGTGAACAGCACCAGGGTCTCGCCGACCTCGAGACGGTGACGCTCCACGGGATAGGGAAAGCCCTCGACGACGCAGAGCGCCGGCCCGCCCTCCAGGCTGAGTTCGCGGACCGCGCCGGAGCCGTCCACGACCAACGGATTCTCATGGCCGGCGCTGACCAGGTCGAGCGTCCCGTCCGCGACGTCCATCACCCCGACGATCATCGAAACCGCCATCATCTGCCCGTTGTCGCGGGAGAGCTCGGCGTTGATCCCGTCGACGGCGGCGCCCAGGGCGACGCCGGGCCGCATCAGGAAGCTGCGCGACAGGGCCTTGGAGAGCGCCATGAACAGCGACGCCGGCACCCCCTTGCCGGTCACGTCGCCGACCAGGAAGCACAGCCGCCGGGGATCGACCATGAAGGCGTCGTAGAGGTCGCCGCCGACCCGGCGCGCCGGCTGCAGCACGGCGTCGATCTCGACGGCGTTCGAGACGCGCCGCAGGGAGTCGCGCGGCAGCAGCATGCCCGACTGGATCTCGCTGGCGGCGGAAAGCTCGCCCGCCATCTTCGCCGCCGACAGCCGCTCCTGGTCCAGCGCCGCGCGCAGCCTCGCCTGCACCTTGTCGCCCTCCACGAACAGCAACGCCATCATCACGCCCGCCGTCGCCGCCGCGGGCGCGACCGCCGGCGCGGGGTCGAGAAGCCAGCCGTTCAGGAAACCGGCGTAGCTCGCGCCGAGCGCCGCTGCGGCCAGGCCCAGCCCCGTCGCCACCACGCCGGAGAGCCCGAAGCGGGGCGTGAACAGCCAGGCCGCCGCGGCGAGCAGCAGCCCCAGGCCCCACTCGACGGGCGGCGCCCAGTCGGGCCGGCTCAGGGCCACGCCGGCGGCGATGTCGCCCACGGCCTCGGCCTGCACGAGCACGCCATAGGTCTCGGTCTTGCGCGGCGTGGTGACCACGTCGGAGGTGGCCGCGGCGGCCAGGCCGACCAGCACGATCTTGCCGTCGAAGGCGTGGGCGGGGACGCCGCTGCGCAGCAGGTCGACCGCCGAGGTGGCCGGCGGCGGCGACACGCCGCCGAACCGCAGCGCCATGCGGCCCTGCGGGTCGACCGGCAGCCGGCGACGGCCGAGCCGCACCGCGCTCAGGGTCGTTGCGTCGCCCTCCAGCCCGACCTGATCCTCGCCCTCGGCGATGCGCACCAGCTCCAGCGCGAAGCCCGGCGTCAGCGCGCCGGCGGCGCGGGCGACCAGCGGCACGCGCCGGCTGACGCCGTCCGGGTCCTTGGGCCCATTGACCAGGCCATGACCGAGGGCTGCGCCGTCGAGGATCGGCAGGTTGGCCAGGGCCTCGGGGTAGGCCGCGATACTGCGCGACGCGGGGCCCGCAAAGCGCGCCTCGGGAGGCAGCGGCGGCGGGCCGGCGCCCAGGGCGTCGTAGGATTCCCGGCTCACCCCGGCGCGGGCCAGGACCACGGGGCTGCGCCCGATCACCCGGGCGAACACCGCATCCATCGAGGGCAGCTTGCGGATCTCTCCCGCCGTCGTCGCGGCGAGCTCGGGATAGAGACCGGCGAACAGGGTCGGCGTCAGCCGGTCGGCCTCCGGGAACAGGAAGTCGAAGCCGATGGCCTTGGCGCCGCGGCCGGCGATGGCCTCGGTGAGCCGGGCCATGGTGTAGCGCGACCAGGGCCAGCCGCCGACCGCGGCCAGGCTCGGCGCGTCGATCAGCACCACCTGCACCCTCGACGCCGCCGCCGACTGCGGGGCGATGCGCTGGAAGAGATCGAACAGCGGGGTGCGGACCGCCCCGCCCGTGGACCAGACCAGCAAGGCCGCCGACAGCGCCGCCGCGATTCCGCCGAGCCGGACCTTGCGCCGCGCCTTGGGATCGAGCTCGTCCAAGGCCGCTAGATCGCGACCTCGAGCCCGTCGTAGGCGCAGATCACCTCCAGGACCGGCGGGGCGGCGCGCACCAGCTCCTCGTAGCGCACGGTCTCGGCGTGCATGCGCTGGATGTCGGCGTCGGAATAGGTGGGCTCGTGATGGAACAGGGCCAGGCGCTTGGCGCCGGCGGCGTGGCACAGGTCGACCGCCACGATGTTCGAGGAATGGCCCCAGTCCTGCTTGAGGCTGACGGTGTCGCCCAGGGAATACATGGTGTCGCAGATCACCAGGTCGGCGTCGGCGAAGAACGCCTCGAACGCGGCCTCGGACTCCATGTTGTCCAGCTTGTGCTCGCTGTCGGTGGAGTAGATCACCGAGCGGCCGCCGCGGGCGAAATGGAACCCGTAGGAGTCGTGGCTGTGATGCTGCTGGATCAGGGTGACCGTCACACCGGCCGCCTCGAACGGCTCGGCCACGGGATGGACGATGAACTCGAAGGTCGCCTTCAACCAGTCGAACGGCACCGGGAAGGAGATCTCGTCCTGCTGGCGGCGCAGCGCCTCCTCGGCGTCGGCGTGGCCCGAGTGAATGACGATGGTCGCGCCGGGATCGAAGGCCGGCCCGAAGAACGGGAAGCCCATGATGTGGTCCCAGTGCATGTGGGACAGGAACAGGTGGTAGACCGCCGGATGCCCCGCGGCGCAGCGGCGGGCCGCGTCGAGGCCGAACTCGCGCAAGCCCGAGCCCAGGTCGCAGACCAGGAAGGCGCCGTCGCCCCCTTCGATCTCGACGCAGGAGGTCGCGCCGCCGTAGGCGCCGTAGGTCGCGAAGTCGAGGGTTCCTTCGGCGAACGCGGCCGCGGCGGCCTCGTCGGGAAAGCGCCGGCCCTCGGCCGCCAGCAGCGCGCGGACGATCTTCGCCTGGATCGCCTCGGCGCGCTGCGCCACGGGCAGGGAGCCGCGCGTGCCCCAGAAGCGGACCAGCATCAGGCCTCCGGCCTCCCATCGCCCGCCAAGGCGGCGTCCACGTCGGCCGCCACCTCGAACAGCTTGTCATAGCGGCTGATCGCCAGGATCTCGCGCATACGGTCGTTGGGCGCGGCCAGGGTGATGCGGACGGCGTCTCCGGCCTCCCGCTTGGCCATGGTCAGGGCCCGCAGGCCGCGCGAGGACATGTAGTCCAGGCCCGACAGGTCGATCACCAGCGGCAGGTCCGCAGCCGCCGCCTGGCGCACCCCGTCCGTCAGGTGCTCGGCGAAGGCCTCCCAGGTGGTGTCATCCACCCGGCCCCGGGGCTGCCCGACGAGCCGTCCGCCCGATCGCCTCAGCTCCCAATCCATGCCGCCTCCCGATCGATCGGATGCTGCCACAGAACATCCGGCGCTGACAGGCCTGACGGTCCGCGCAAGCGCCGCCTTGCACCCCACGCCGGACTCCCGCACCCTCCCTACCAACAACCGGAAGCGTGTCACATGAACTTCTCCTCTAGCGTGCGTCACGTCAGCCTTGCACTCGCCGCCAGCCTGCTGCTGGCCGCGCCCGCCATGGCCCAGGCCTTCGACGGCGACTGGGCCGGCGTCCTGCAGGCCGGCCCGCAGAAGCTCCGGCTGCTGCTGCACGTGAAGACCGCCGGCGGCGAGACGACCGCGGTGCTGGACAGCCTCGACCAGGGCGCGTCGCTGCCGGCCACCGCGGTGAAGACCGATGGCGGAGAGTTGAACATCCTGTTCCTTTCCGCGGGCGGGGAGCTGAAGGCCAAGCTGACGCCCGACGGCCAGGCGCTGACCGGCTCCTGGGTTCAGGGCGCCACCCTGCCCCTCACCCTGACCAAGCAACCGGCGGCCAAATAGTCCTCACCCGTTGATCCCCGCGCAGCCGGGGCCCCACGTGCTTTTGCGACGGAGAGTCTTGAGGCGCGGCCTTGCGTGACCTGAGGCGGCGACGGAAAAAGCCTGGGCTCCGGCCTTCGTCGGGGTGAGCGGCTTGGTTTTTGGGAACCCCTCGATGCGTATCGCCACCTGGAACGTCAACTCGGTCAATGCGCGCCTGGAGACGGTGCTGAAGTGGTTCGAGGCAGCCCAACCGGACGTCGCCTGCCTGCAGGAGATCAAGTGCGTCGACGAGAAATTCCCGGCCGAGGCCTTCGAACGGCTTGGCTACAACCTCGCGATCCATGGCCAGAAGTCCTACAACGGCGTGGCCCTGCTCTCGAAGACGCCCATGGAGGATGTCCGCCGGGGCCTGCCCGATCCGGGCGAGGAAGAGCAGTCGCGCTATGTCGAGGCGGTGATCTCCGGGCCCTCGCCGGTGCGGGTCGCCTCGATCTACCTGCCCAACGGCAACCCGGTCGACAGCGAGAAATACCCCTACAAGCTCGCCTGGATGGACCGCCTGAACCGGCATGCGCGCGATCTGCTGGCGCTCGAGGAGCCCCTGGTGCTGGCCGGGGACTTCAACGTCATCCCGGAAGCCCGCGACGCGGAGTTCCCCGCCAACTGGGAAGGCGACGCCCTCTTCCGCCCCCAGACCCGCGAGGCCTTCCGGGCGCTCAAATACCTCGGGCTGACCGAGGCCTATCTGGAGGCCGACGGCGCGCCCGGCGCCTACACCTTCTGGGACTATCAGGCCGGCGCCTGGCAGCGGAACAACGGAATCCGCATCGACCACGCCCTGCTCTCGCCCCAGGCCGCCGACCTGCTCTCCGGCGTCAGCATCCACCGCGACGTGCGCAGCTGGGACAAGCCTTCGGACCATGTGCCGTTGGTGATCGAACTCGACCTGTGAGCTTCAGGTCCGGTTCATCGTCGGGCGGCGAGCCTGTCGCCCTCTAGCTTGGCTATAAGGATGACCTGCATGCGAACCCTGTCATTGCTCGCCCTGGCCCTTCCCCTGGTCGCCGGACCGGCGCTCGCCCAGGACAGCGCCGCCAACGCCTCGGCGGCGGGCGGGGCGTCCTCGGAGGTCGCGAGCCACCTGGCCGCGTCGGGCGTGCAGACCGCGCTGGCGGTCTCCGTCGTCCCCGCCAGCGTCGCGGGGACCGTCTCGATGGTCGGCGGCGTCTCGGCCGCGGGGGCCGGCGTCGAGGTGTCCAGGGCGGCAGGCAATTCCGCCGCGGCCGCCTCCGGCCCGCTCAAGGTCGACGACCGGGTGGTGGTCGCGCCCGACCCCGCGCCCCACGTGCCCTACGCCACCCCGGCGCCAGGCCCGCGATGAGCCTCCGTCGCCGCGCGGCGTGGGCCGCCGCCGTCTCCGCCGCCGCCACGCTCGCCGCCGCCGCCCCGCCGGCCCTGGCACAGGACTCCTCGGCCCACGCGGTCGCGGCGCATTTCACGCCCGAGCAGGCGGCGGCCTTTTCCAAGCAGATGGAGCGCGACCTCGCCGCCAAGGGCGCGCGGGTGGCGATGGTGTTCCGCGCCGGCCGCGGCCGCGACCAGCTGCCCGAAGGCATCTCCTACACCCACGGCGCCTTCTGGGTTTACCGCACGATCAAGACCGCCGACGGCCAGAGCCTTTCCGGCTATGCGGTCTACAATCTCTACGCCGGCGACGGCAAAGCCTGGCCGACGATCCAGAGCCGCCTGGTGCAGGACTTCCCGCTGGACTTCACCCGGGGCTCCACCGTCAACGACATGGCGGTGATCATCCCCTCGCCGGAGATGCAGCGGCGGATCATCGCGGTGATCGACAGCCCGGCCTATCAGAAGGTGCACAATCCGGCCTACTCGCTGGTCGCCAACCCCTGGTCGCGCAAGTACCAGAACTGCAACAACTTCATGCTGGACGTCATGGCCGTGGCCATCTGGGACACCGACGATCCCGAGCGGATCACCGCCGACCTGAAGGCCCACTACAAGCCGACCATCGTGAAGGCCAACGCGCTGCTGCGCTTCTTCGGGCCGATCGCCGACAAGCGTCTGCGTACGGACGACCAGAGCGGCCCGATCCGCACCGCCACCTACGAATCCCTCGCCGCCTTCATGAAGGACAACGGCCTCCTGCAGGAGAGCTACATCTTCAACTACCAACCCTGACGCACGACCGTTTGGGGAGACTCAGCGAACCGCATTAGCTTGGCCACCATGGACGAGGTGACCAGGCTTCTGGCGCTGCTCGGCGTCGCGGGGATCGCGGTGACCGTACTGGCCGGCGTGGCGCGCTGGCAGATGAACGAGGCGCGCCGTATCCGCCGGGGGCTGAAGGCGGTCCTCAAGGGCGACACGCACGGCTTCCTGGTGGCGCTGGGCCGCGGGCGCGGCGTGGGCTTCAACTTCACGCGCAACCAGGTGGCCGTCGTCTGGGACGCCGGCGCCTGGGGCCTGGTCTACGCGCTCGACGAACTGATGGGGGCCGAGGTGATCGTCGACGCCCTGGTGGTCGGGCGCGTGCATCGCGGCGAGACGCGCCGGGCGCTCGACGCCTTCGACGCGGCGCAGCGGGTCGCCCTGCGGCTGGTGTTCGACGATCCGGGCAGCCCCGACTTCGTCCTCGACCTGTGGCTGCCCGAGGACGAGGGCCGGCGCGACGAGCTGCCGCCGGGGGAGGCGATCGCCGAGGCCAACCGCTGGCTGGCGCGCATCGAAGCCCTGTTGCGGCGCCCGATCACCACGCGGCGGCCGCCGTTGGCGGCGACGGCGGCGCCGGCCGTGACCGCGCCGCCGGCGGCCGTTGAGGCTCCGCCGCCCCCGCCCTTCCGGCTCCACGCCGAGGACGACCTGGAAGACGAGGACGAAGACCACGACGCGGACGACGCGGCCGCGATGTAGCGCGGCGGCGCGCGGCCCAAGCGCGCGGCGCCTAGCCCAGCGCGAAGGCCACCGCCGCCTCGCAATGGGCGATGGCGGTGTCGACGGCGGGGGCGTCGAAGTCCGCCGGGCTGACCAGCAGGCCGATCTCCGTGCAGCCGAAGATCACCCCGTCGCAGCCGGCGGCGCGGGCCTTGGCGTACATCGCCAGGGTCTCGGACTTGGAGGAGGCCCGCAGGTCGCCCACCACCAGTTCCTCGAAGATGATGGCGTGCAACCGGTCACGGTCGGTCTGGTCGGGGACCATGGCCTCGATCCCGTGGGTCGCCAGGCGGTCGCGGTAGAAGGCCTTTTCCATGGTGAAGCGGGTGGCCAGCAGCAGCGGCCGGCGCACGCCGGCGGCCGTCAAGGCCGCGGCGCTGGCGTCGGCGATGTGGATCACCGGCGCGCGCACCGCGGCGGCCACCTGGTCGTAGTTGAGGTGCATAGTGTTGGCGCAGATCAGGATCGCCTGGGCGCCGGCGCCCTCCAGCCGCCGCGCCGCCTCGGCCAGGATCGCGCCCGTGGCGTCCCAGTCGTCGGCCGCCTGCAGCTCGGCGATCGGCGCGAAGTCCACCGAGCGCAGGAGCAGCTCCGCCGAATGCAGGCCGCCCAGACGCTCGCGCACCAGGCGGTTCAGCGTCTGGTAGTAGACCGTCGTGCTCTCGGCGCTCATCCCGCCCAGCAGGCCAAGCGTCTTCATGGGCGCGCCCCCATCTCAGATATCCGCATAGACGTGCTGCTCGCCCGCCGCGCCCGGATGGGTCACCGCCCCCAGGTGCGCCGGTCCCACGGACCGGGCGAACTTCCAGAGCGCGCCCGAGCCATAGTTGGAGACCCGCGGGTCCTCCTTGGCGAATTCGTAGGCGCGGTGCTCCAGCTCGACCGGATCCACCTCCAGCTCGATGGTCCCGGCGTCGGCGTCGATGGAGATGATGTCGCCGTCCTTGACCAGGCCGATGGGCCCGCCGTCGGCGGCCTCGGGCCCCACATGGCCGATGCAGAGGCCGCGCGTGGCGCCGGAGAACCGGCCGTCGGTGATCAGCGCCACCTTGTCGCTGATTCCCTGGCCGTAGATCGCCGCGGTGGTGGAGAGCATCTCGCGCATGCCGGGCCCGCCCTTGGGCCCTTCGTAGCGGATGACCAGGACGTCGCCTTCCCTGTAGTCGCGCGCCTCGACGGCCGCGAAACAGGCCTCCTCGCCGTCGAACACGCGGGCCGGGCCGCGGTGCACGCGGTGCGCCAGGCCGGCGACCTTCACGATCGCCCCGTCCGGCGCCATCGACCCCCAGAGGCCCACGACACCGCCGGTCGGCGACAGCGGGTTGGACACCGGACGGATCACGTCCTGGTCGTCGCGCCAGACCACGTCGGCGAGGTTCTCGGCGATGGTCCTGCCGGTGACCGTCATGCAGTCGCCGTGGATCAGGCCGGCGTCCAGCAGGGTCTTCAGCAGCATCGGCACGCCGCCGGCCTCGCCCATCCTCTTGGCCGGATAGCGTCCCCCCGGCATCAGGTCGGCGAGGTAGGGCGTGCGCTTCATGATCTCGGCCACGTCGCGCAGGGTGAATTCGATGCCGGCCTCATGAGCCATGGCCGGCAGGTGCAGGCCGCCGTTGGTCGACCCGCCGGTGGCGGCCACCACCACCGCGGCGTTCTCGAAGGCCTCGCGGGTGCAGATGTCGCGCGGGCGTAGGTTGCGCTCCAGGAGGCGCATGACCGCCTCGCCGCTGGCCACCGCGTACTGGTCGCGGTCCAGGTAGGCGGCCGGCAGCGCCGAGGAGAGCGGCAGGGCCAGGCCGATGGCCTCGGAGACGCAGGCCATGGTGTTGGCGGTGTACTGGCCCCCGCAGGCGCCATCGCCCGGGCAGGCGTGCTGCTCCAGGTCGCAGAGGTCCTCCAGGCTCATCTGGCCGGCCGAATGCTTGCCCACGCCCTCGAAGACGTCCTGCACGGTGACGTCGCGTCCCTGCCAGCGGCCCGGCAGGATCGAACCGCCGTAGATGAACACGCTGGGCACGTTGAGGCGCAGCATGGCCATCATCATGCCGGGCAGCGACTTGTCGCAGCCGGCCACGCCCACCAGGGCGTCATAGGAATGGCCGCGCATGGTCAGTTCGACCGAGTCGGCGATGACCTCGCGGCTGACCAGGGACGAGCGCATGCCCTCGTGGCCCATGGCGATGCCGTCGGTGACCGTGATGGTGCAGAACTCGCGCGGCGTGCCGCCGGCGGCCTTGACGCCGCTCGACGCGGCCTGCGCCTGGCGCATCAGGGCGGTGTTGCAGGGCGCGGCCTGGTTCCAGCAGGACGCCACGCCCACGAAGGGCTGCTCGATCTCGCGGCTGCCGAGCCCCATGGCGTAGTAGTAGGAACGGTGCGGCGCGCGCGACGGGCCCTGCGTCACGTGGCGGCTGGGCAGCTTGGCCTTGTCCCAGCTTCCGTCCGGCTTGCGGTGCATCTGAACGCCTCCCAGGTGGAGGGCCTTCCTTAGGCGTGCAGCGCAGCGCGGGAAAGACCCGGCCGTCTGCACAACGGCGCGGCCCGGGCCCAGCGCCGCGAGGCGGCTTGCGCTCTGTGTCCGACTGAAATCCGACCTCATAGATTCGCCACTTCACAAGCCAATGTTTTTTATGGGAAATTTATATTATTCGAAAGGCAGGTATGCTCACAGGCCCGAGTTTCGACACAAATCAAATTGGGAGTTCGTCAGGTTGACTTGAGTTTCCCCAACGGCAATTCACAGTACTGCACCGCACCATGTCGGCGGCGGGTCTGTATTTAGGAATACATCGTCCAGCGAAAACTGTGACCTGAAAGCCAACATAGGTGACGGCTCGTTAGTTATCGACGATCACTTAGCGTTCCAGCGTTGACGCCACTTGATGCCGGCGACAGCTTCACAACGAAGCGCAGTCAATAGCGCTCACCGACGAAGCCTGGGAGGCATTCAATGCAGTGGAAACACGCTCTTCTGGCGTCCAGCGCTCTGCTGGCCGTGACCTATGGCGCGACAGCTCACGCGCAGACCAAGCCCGGGGCTTCGGCCGCGGCGACCAGCACCATCGAGGAACTCGTCGTCACCGCCGAGCGGCGCGAGCAGAACCTGCAGGACGTGCCGGTGGCCGTCACCGCCTTCAGTGCGCACGAGCGCGCCATACAGGGCATCACCACCGTCCAGGACATGACCAATTTCACGCCGGGCCTGACCTATTCCAGCCAGCTGGACCGCCCGGTCATCCGCGGCCTCGCCCGCAACAACAACATCTATCTCTCCGATAGCGCGGTCGCGGTCTATTACGACGACTTCTTCTCCAACTCGACCTTCCTCGTCGGCCGCGACGACATGCTGATCGACCAGGTCGAGGTGCTGCTGGGTCCGCAGGGCACGCTCTACGGCCGCAACGCCGTGGGCGGCCTGATCAACACTATCTCCAAGCGCCCGAGCGAGGAGTTCGGCGGCGAGGTCCGCGCCATCGTCGGCAACTTCGGCTACACCAAGATCGAGGGCACGGTGACCGGACCGGTCCCGGGCGTCGAGGGCCTGACCTACCGTCTGAGCGCCTACGACCTCAACCAGACCAAGGGCTACTTCAAGAACCTGACCGGCCCCACCGAGGGCGACGTCCGGCACGACCCCTACTTCGACGCCCAGCTGCAGTACAAGAACGACAAGAACGAACTGTGGCTCGACGCCTACATCCTGGGCTTCAACAAGGACCGCGGCGGTCCGGGCGGCCTGTTGGGCATCCCGACGGCCGGCCACTACGACACCTCCGAGACCCAGCCCGGCCAGCTGGTGTTCAACCCAAACTTCCCGTTCGGCGGCGGCGCGATCCCCGGCTCGGTGGTGGGCATCCCCGCCGGCCTGACCGACAACCCGGCGCTGAAGGACATCCGCACCTTCGCCCACTCACAGCCGACCAACATCGTGCTGAACGCGACCTATACGGTGACCCTGCACGCGACCCACCATTTCGATGGGTTCGACGCAAAGTATATCGGCGGCTACAGCCAGTATCACTACAATCTGCACACCGCCTACTTCAACAACGACAACTCCCCAGTCACTTCCTATCAGATTCCGCTGGCGCCCCCGGGGCCGAATGGACTCTGCGCCGCCGGGGTGCTGGGACCCTGCTCGCCCCTGACCGTGCGTCCGCGCCAGATCTTCCAGTACGAGGCGCACCCCAACTGGTCGAGCCACGAACTGGACTTCGCCTCGACCAACGACAGCGCCGTGCAGTGGATCGGCGGTTTCTACCGCTATGACGAGTTCGACAACAATCCGGAGACATTCCAGGAGCCGGACCAGGCGCAGATCGCCACGCCGGTGCAGGCCATACCGCTGCTCTTCGCGAACCAGTTCGTCCTGGCCGCGCCCAATCCCAGCCGCAACTACTTGGTGCTGAACTACCAGGACCACATCGCCAGCACCGCGGTCTTCGGGCAGGTCGACTGGAAGGTCACGCCCACCGTTAAGCTGACCGCCGGCTTGCGCTACACCTACGACCAAAAGCACGGGCAGGAGGAGGCGCGCTATATCGCCTTCCAGTCGCTGTCGCCTGTCTTGAGCGCCGCCAACTTCGGGTCCTCGCTTCCAGCCGTCGACATCACTCCGGTTCAGATCAGCAGGACCGCCGACAAGGGGACGTGCGGCCTGCCAGTGCAGCAGCTCACCGGCAAGTACGCCGGCGACTTCGTGCGCTGCCTGAAGGACCATTCCAGCGCCTTCACGGGCACCGCGGGCGTCTCGTGGACGCCGGACAGCGACACCCTGATCTACGGCCGCTACAATCGCGGCTACAAGGCATTCGGCTTCAACGCCGGCTTCATCGGCACCAACGTCGAAGCCTCGCCCGAGTACGTCAACGACTACGAAGTTGGCCTCAAGAAGACGATCGGCAAGTTCACCATCGACGCCGACGCCTTCTACTACAATTACAAGGACGCCCAGATCCCGATCGGCGTGCCGGTGGGCGCGGTGAATGTCACCGAGTTCATCAACATCCCGAAGTCGGTCTCCAAGGGCGTCGAGTTCACCGCCTACTGGCAGCCGGTGGAGCACCTGAACCTCAGCCTGGTCTACGGCTACGACTTCACCCGTATCGAGTCGGGCTGCACCCTGGTGGGCGCCCTGGCGACCGGGTCCTGCTTCGTCGACATCGCCGACCCGAATGCGAAGGCGATCGGCGCGCGGCCGGTGGGGATCACCGGCGCCCAGGCGGTCAACGGCAACGACCTGCCGCAGGCTCCGCGCAGCAAGGTGGCCTTCAACGCCAACTACACCTGGGAATTCTCCCCCGGCAGCCTGATCCTTTCCGGCAGCTACATCTGGAAGGATAAGTCCTACGCCTCGATCTTCCGGCGCACCTACGACGAGGCGCCGAGCTGGGACCAGGTCGACCTGCGCGCCACCTGGCAGGGCAACCACGACAAGTACGAACTGGTCGCCTACGTCCGCAACGTGTTCGACACCCTGGGCTATGACGCCGCCGCGGGCGCCTATCCGATCGCGGCTCCGGTGGGCGGCAGCGGCTTCCAGGCGCCGTCCTACGACCTCACCCCGCCCCGGACCTACGGCTTCGAGGTGCACTACAAGTTCTAGGGATCCGGCCACGCCGGCGAACCGGGCCACCCCTCTTCGCGAGGGGTGGCCTTTTTCGTTGGGGCCGCCGCTAGGCCGCGGTCAGCCGGTCGATCTGCGCCAGGACCTCGGCCCAGGCCGCCTCGACCTCCTCCGTCCAGGCCGAACCGGAAATCTCGCGGCAGGTCTCCGCCACGATCGGGAAGAACCGCGCGAAGACCTCCGGCGGCACGCCGACCTCTCCATGATTGATCCGCTCGGCGGCGATCAGATTGGCCGCATAGGCGCCGGCGCCGCCAAGGTCGAGGAGGCAGGCGAAGGCCACCGCCAGCATCTCGCCGCGCACGGCGCCGGCGGTGTCGCGGACGAACAGCGCCTCCATCTGAGGAAACTCGGCGAACAGCCGCGCATAGACCTGAGGCGTGGGATCCCCGGCCTGCTCGGCCACCAGCTCCAGCGACGCGGCGACGATCTCGGTCGAATTCAGCATGGTCCTGCCTATAGTCGCGGCAACGAGACAAAGGGAGACGCTCGGTGACCTTCCAGGACATCCTCTACGCCGCGCGCGACGGCGTGGCCCAGATCACGCTCAACCGGCCGGCCTACCGCAACGCCCAGAGCTACCGGATGCTGGACGAGATCGACGCCGCCTTCGACCTGGCCGCCGCCGACGAGGCGGTGCGCGTCGTCGTGGTCCGCGGCGCCGGCGGGGTCTTCTCCACCGGCCACGACCTGGGCACGCCCGAGGGGATGGCCTACCGCACGGCGCTGGGCGCCAAGCCCGGCATCCAGACCTACGATCAGTTCAAGCGCTACAACCTCGACCTCCTGCTGAAATGGCGGAACTTCCCCAAGCCGACGGCCGCCATGGTCGAGGGCTACTGCATCTACGCCGGCTGGATGCTGGCTGCGGCGATGGACGTGGTGTTCGCGGCCGAGGACGCCGAATTCCTCGGCGGCTTCGTCGAGTACAACTCGATCCCCTGGGACATCGGCGTGCGTCGCGCCAAGGAGCTCTGTTTCGAGAGCCGGTTCATCTCGGCCGACGAGGCGGCGCGCTACGGCTTGGTGAACCGCGTGCTGGGCAAGGGCGATCTCGAGCCGCAGACCCTGGCCTGGGCGCGGCGGGTGGCCGAGAACAGCCCCGAGGCGCTGCGGATGGCCAAGGTGCAGATGAACAAGGCCCAGGACGCTCAGGGCTTCAGCCGGGCGCTGGAGGACTCGCTCGGCGACTACTGCGCCATGATGTGGATGCCGGGCTCGGAGATGCGCGTGGAGGGCCAGCGGCGGCTGCTCACCGTGGACCTGGCCGTGCGGGGCCGCCGCGGCGAGCGTTTCGGTCAGGCCCCGGTCGCGGCCGCCGAGGCCTAGAGCGCGGCTTCGATGGCGCCGGTGACCTCGGGGTCGAGCGGTTCGGTGCGCGGCCCGAAGGCGCGGATCGCCTCGCCGCTGCGGCCGACCAGGATCTTGTGGAAGTTCCAGACCGGCGTGGCGGCCTCGCCCAGCTCGCCCTCGGCCCATTTGTAGAACGGGTGGGCGCCCTCGCCCTTCACCTCGGCCTTGGCGGTCAGCGGGAAATCGACGTTGAAGCGGGTCTCGCAGAAGGCCTTGATCTCGGCCTCCGTGCCGGGCTCCTGGCCGGCGAACTGGTTGCAGGGCACGCCCAGCACGACGAGGCCCTTGTCCCTGTAGTCGGAATAGAGCTTCTCCAGTCCGTCGTACTGGGGGGTGAGGCCGCAGGCCGAGGCGGTGTTCACCACCAGCACGACCTTGTCCCGGAAGGCGGTCAGCGGCAGCGGCGCGCCGTCGATGGTCTGGAACGCGTAGTCGTAGGCGCTGGCGGTCATGGCGTCGATCTCCCGTGGACCCTGAGGACCCTAGCGCCGATCCCGGCGTGGCTCCAGGACGTCGGGGGCCCCACTTTGAGTCGCCGCGCCAGACTTCCGCGACGTCAGTCGAGCAAGGCCAGGTTTTTGACCGATCACCGATATGTTACTCGTGATAACCTGGTTATTTCAGTTGACGTGATCTTCGACCGTACCCAGCGTTGGAAAAAATAACTCTCTATCGACGCTAGAGGGACAACGGGGAGGTCACGCCATGAGGTTCAAACACCAGTTGATGCTGGGCGGCGCATTGGTCGCCAGCGCGTTCGCCGTAGATGCCCATGCCCAGGCCCGCGCCGGCGCGGCCGCCGCGGCCACGAACACCATCGAAGAACTGGTGGTGACCGCCGAAAAGCGCGAGCAGAACCTGCAGGACGTGCCGGTCGCGGTTTCGGCCTTCACCGCCAACAAGCGCGAGATTGTCGGGATCAACTCGATCCAGGACATGACCAACTTCACGCCCGGCCTGTCCTACAATTCCTCGACGGACCGCATCTCGCTGCGCGGCGTCGGCCGCCTGACCAATGTGCTGACCGCCGACTCCTCGGTGGCCAACTACAACGACGGCATCTACGAGACCTTCGCCGTGCAGGCCGGTCGTTCGACCCTGTTCCTGGACCGCGTCGAGATCCTCCGCGGCCCGCAGGGCACCCTCTACGGCCGCAATGCCATCGGCGGCGCCATCAACGAGGTCTCCAAGCTGCCCACCGAGGACTGGTTCGCCGAGATCCGCGGCAGCTACGCCAACTACGACCACGCTACCGTCGAGGGCGCCGTCAGCGGCCCGTTCATCATCCCCGGCATGCAGTTCCGCCTGGCCGGCGACTGGGATCGCCAGACCAAGGGCTGGGTCAAGAACGTCATCCCCGGCGAGCCCGACCTCGGGGGCGTGATCAACGAGTGGTTCATCGAGGGGCAGCTGCAGGGCAAGTTCTTCGACGACAAGCTGGACTTCTGGGCCAAGTACGGCATGGGCGTCTGGCACAACGGCACCGGCGGCCCCGGCGCCCAGGCCGACTACTGGACCAACGGCCCCTACCCGAACTACGAGTTCGCCTCGGCCGGCATCCAGATCAACCCCGGCTACGCCTGCAACCCGCTGTCCGGCGCCACCAATGTGGTCAACGCCTCGCCGCTGGGCTGCACCAACCCGTCGTTCGATCCGAACGGCCTGTCGAAAAAAGCGGCTCGCACGGTTGCGCGGCTCAACGGCTACACAGTCACCCTGCCGCTCTACAACACCGAGGCGATCCACCTCACCTGGCACGCCAAGGACTTCGACATCCGCTACCTCACCGGCGGCGTGAACTATCATTATCAACTGGACGGCGAGACCTCGGGCGCCGGCGGCACGGTCGCGAACAGCGCCGACGCGCCGGTCCTGGCTTTCAACCTGGCCACCGGCCTGCGGGTGCTGCCGCAGGAAACCTTCCGGTACCGCGAGTTCAACAGGTTCTGGAGCCACGAAATCAACATCGTGTCCACCTGGGACAGCCCGCTGCAGTATGTGATCGGCGGCTATTACTTCAAACAGCACGTCCGCCAGCCGGTGAACACCGAGCTGGTGATGCAGCCGCAGTGGAACGGCCCCTTCGCCTTCCCGACCGCGTTCTGCGCGGCCACCGGCGGCGTCTGCGCGCCGGAGTCCGGCTTCCACCGCTACGACAACCAGCCCCAGTCGCAGTCGACCTCCTATGCCGGCTTCGGCCAGATCGATTGGAAGATGACGCCGGAATGGAAGCTCACGGCGGGCCTGCGCTATTCGCACGACCAGAAGTCGGGGTCGGAAGCGGTGCGGATCCTCTGCTGGGGGACGCCGACCTGCGGCATCGGCCCGGCCGAGCTCTATGGCCCCGCGGGGCCGCAGGCGACCGACATCACCGCCTTCGCGGTGTTCAACCCGCCGCCCGGGACGCCCCTGCCCCCCGGCATCACCACCCCGGTCACCACCAGCCCCACCACGGGTCTGGCCTCGCGCAGCTACGATGCAAGCTGGGAAGCGACGACCGGCACCTTCGGCGTCGAGTGGCAGCCTGACACCGGGACCAACGCCTACGCCAAGTACAGCCGCGGCTATCGCTCCGGCGGTTTCTACGTCGGCATCTTCACCTTCCTGGCCCCGAACGCGCTGGCGGCCAAGGAAACCGTCGATTCCTACGAGATCGGCCTGAAGAAGGACTTCGGTCCCAAGCTACAGACCAACCTGGCCGCCTACTACTACAGCTACACCAACCTGCAGGTCCCGATCGGCGTGATCAGCACCTCGGGCATGGCGTCGACGAATTTCTACAATGTGCCGAAGTCGGTTTCCGAGGGCATCGAGGCCGAAGTGACCTGGCTGCCGCCGATCGACAACCTGCAGATCCTGGTCAGCTATTCCTACAACCACACCCGGATCGACAGCGGCACGGCGCAAGACCTGGTCGACCCGTCGGCGATCCAGCCGGGCGCCCAGCCCATCGGCCCGGCCAAGGCCTGCGCCGCGGCGGTGCCCGGCGACGCGCCCTGCGATCCCTGGACCGGCCTGATACAGCGGACCCAGAGCCTGGCCGGGCAGCGGCTTCCCAACGCCCCGGAAAACAAGCTGGCGATCAACGCCAACTACACCTTGCCCGAGGTCCAGGGTGGCAGCCTGGTGGCGTCGGTGAGCTACATCTACCGCGACGTCCAGTACGGCACCCTGTTCACCCGCAGCTACAACAAGTCGCCCGACTGGGATCAATGGGACGCCCGCCTGACCTGGACGTCCAAGGACAGCCGCGACCGGGTCATCGCCTTCGCCAAGAACATCACCAACAGCCTCGGATTCGACGCCGGCGCACTCGGCGCCCGCTACGCCGGCTCGATCATCAACCCGGCGACCCTGGCGACGACGCTGGTCAACCAGGGCATCTTCAAGAGCTACTCGATCACGCCGCCGCGCACCTTCGGCATCGAGGTCCAGCACAAGTTCTTCTGAAGACGCCGGACGGCGGACCCTTGGGGGGTCCGCCGACACCGGCCGCTAGCGGGAATCCGCCAGGGCCTGCTCGACCGCAAGCGCCAGGTCGAGCGCGGCGATGGCTTCCTCGGCCGTAACGACCGGCCGGGGCGCCTCGCCGCGCACGGCGGCCAGGAAGCCCTCGACGCTGGCGCCCAGAGGGTCGCGTCCGGCCGGGGTGTCGGCGTAGTCGGCGTCGAGCACGAAGGGCGTGGTGTTGCGTAGCGTGCGGGCGACGAAGTCGACGTCCACCTCGCCCGAGGGGTAGACGATCTTCATGGTCCGCTTGCGGGCCGCGGCCTGGCGCGAGACGTCGAAGACCGCCGTGAAACCGTCGTCGAAGCTAACCTCGGCGCGGGCCACGTCCCAGACCCCGTCGGGGCTCAGGCTCCCCTCGCCTTCCGCCGTGACCGGATCGGCGGCCGAGATCGCCAGCGCCAGGTCGATGTCGTGGACCATCAGGTCGAGGATCGCCGAGACGTCGCGGCTGCGGTCGGACGGCGGACCATGCCGCAGGGCCTCCAGCCGCAGGGGCTGTTCGGGAATGTCGAGCAGGCCCATGGCGCGCGACTGCACGCGCTCCTGATGACCGCAGGCGACGACGAGGCCGGCGGCCGCGGCCGCCGCGCGCACCGTCTCGCCGTCGGCGACGCTGGTGGCGATCGGCTTCTCCACATAGACGTGCCGGCCGGCGGCGAGCGCGGCGAGCGCGTGCTGGGCGTGGAAGGTGGCCGGCGAGGCCACGGTGACCACGTCCACGGCGTCGAGGAACTCGGCGAGGTCGCGGAAGGCGCGGCCGCCGAGCGGCATGGCGACCGCCGCCGCCCGCTCGGGATGAGTGTCGTAGACCCCGGACAGCACCACGCCGGGCAGGCGCGCGTACTGCGCGGCGTGATAGCCGCCGAACACGCCCGCGCCGATCACGCCGCCCCGCAAGGCCCTGGGGGACTCAGCCATGCAATGCCTCCGAACAGGGTCCGCCGCCTATCAGGTCATCGGCCTCGACGCCACCCGCGGGACTGAGCTAAACAAGCGTTTGAACGGACCGACCGGTCCGAGGGAGCCGTAGCGCCATGACCACCGTCCGCGAGATCCGCCTTAAGAGCCGCCCGTCCGGCCTGCCGACCCACGACAACTTCGAGCTGGCGAGCGTCGAGCTGCCCGCGCCGGGCGCCGGCGAGGTGCAGGTGAAGAACATCTGGATGACGGTCGACCCCTACATGCGCGGGCGGATGAACGACGTGAAGAGCTACGCCCCGCCCTTCCAGCTGGGCAAGGCGATGGACGGCGGCGCGATCGGCCAGGTGAGCGTCTCCAACGATCCGTCGCTGAAGGTCGGCGACCTGGTGCAGTCGGGCTTCGGCTGGCGCGAGGGGTTCAATGCGCCGGCCGCCGCGCTGCAGAAGCTCAACCCGGGCGCCCTGCCGGTGCAGGCCTTCCTGGGTGCGGCCGGCATGCCCGGGCTGACGGCCTACGCGGGCCTGCTGAAGATCGCGGCCCTGAAGGACGGCGACGTGGTCTTCGTCTCCGGCGCGGCGGGCGCGGTGGGCGCCATGGTCTGCCAGATCGCCAAGGCCAAGGGCCACACGGTGATCGGCTCGGCCGGCGGCGCGGAGAAGGTCGCCTGGCTCAAGTCGATCGGCATCGACCGGGTCATCGACTACAAGGCCGAGCCGGACCTCAACGCCGCCCTGGCCAAGGCCGCGCCGGACGGCATCGACGTCTATTTCGACAATGTCGGCGGCGCGCACCTGGAGGCGGCGCTGAACAACGCGCGGATGTTCGCGCGCTTCGCGATCTGCGGGATGATCTCGATCTACAACGCCACCCGGCCCGAGCCCGGCCCGCCCAACCTCGCCCAGCTGATCGGCCGCAACATCCGCATGGAAGGCTTCATCGTCTCCCACCACTTCGGGATGATGCCGCAATATATCGCCGACCTCACCCAGTGGGTGGCCGAGGGCAAGGTGAGCTGGAAGGAGACCGTCTTCGAGGGGCTCGACAAGGCGCCGGACGCCTTCATCGGCCTCTTCAAGGGCGAGAACCTCGGCAAGATGCTGGTGAAGCTCGCCTGAGTCTTCCCTCCCCGTCACGGGGAGGGTGGCGAGCGAAGCGAGACGGGTGGGGAAGTGCGGGCCGGGATGCGGAGTCGGCGCTTGAACGCGACTCCCCCACCCGTCTCCGGCTTCGCCCTCGCCACCCTCCCCAAGATGGGGAGGGAAAAGCGTCATTGGCCCGCCACTGGTGAAAGGCTAGAACCCAGCGTCGTTCCCGACCCCGGAGTAGCCTGTGCCGCGCCTCTTCAGCGCCTATGTGATCGTTGATTGGAGCGCCGCCTCCAAGCCGACCACCGGGGCGGATTCCGTCTGGATCGGCGTGCTGAAGCGCGACGTGCGCTTCCGCCTGGCGTTCGAGAGCTTCAACCTGGCGACCCGGGCCGAGGCTGAGAAACGCCTCGAGACCATCCTGGCGGACCTGAAGAAGCGCTCGGAGCGGGCGCTGGTGGGCTTCGACTTCCCCTTGAGCTTCCCGCGCGGCTTCGCCGAAGCGCTCAAGCTGCCGGGCGAGTCGCCCTGGCAGGCGGTCTGGACCCAGATCGACAAGATGGTGAAGGACAAGGCGGACAACACCAACAAC
>Ga0105240_10003563_pt1 | contig 24152 bp, 17 predicted proteins | sample KBSC54metaG_FD_80426 | JGI IMG/M metagenome (GOLD analysis project Ga0105240, IMG submission 80426) | Corn rhizosphere microbial communities from Kellogg Biological Station, Michigan, USA - KBS C5-4 metaG | ecosystem: Host-associated > Plants > Roots > Rhizosphere > Soil | place: Michigan, USA...
CAACGTGCTGCCAACTGCGAGGTCCTATTTAGACCCTCACCCTCAGGTAGACCCTTATAGTTATGTCAACCTGAAAGTGCCAGGAAGATTAGGGGGGTCGCCGCATCGGGTCAACGACACCCCCGGCGTGTTGCCATGTCGATCTGTAAGCCGGCGGCCGGCCCTACCGGCCAGGCCCTTGCCCGGCCCCACCCCCGAGGAACGGTCTGCAAGCCGTGCATCGGGGGGCCGAATCCTCTTTACGTGATCGAACTACAGCGGGGGTGGTTAGGGCTGCGACGGCGTCGGGTTGGCGCGGGAGCGCAGCGCCTCGATCACTTCGGGCGCGAGCATGGCCACGTCTCCCCCGGCGCCCATCGTCACGACGAGATCGCCCGGTCGCGCGCGTTGCGCCAGATGCGCAGGCACCGCCGACCACGAAGGCTCGAACACGACGTGGTCGGGCGGCAACGACACCGCGGCCGCAAGCGCCGAGCCGGTGCCGTTCGGCAGCAGCGTCTCCCCCGGTGCGTAGACCTCCATCACCACGACGTCGTCGGCCAGCGCGAGCGCCTCGCCGAACTCGGTGCAGAAGTCCGCGGTGCGGTAGTAGTGATGGGCTTGGAACGCAACGACCAGCCGGCCACCGCCCGCCACCCCGCGCGCGGCACGCAGCACCGCCGCAATCTCGGTCGGATGATGGGCGTAGTCGTCGAAGACCCGAACCCCAGCCACCACGCCCTTGGGCTCGAAGCGGCGGCGGGCGCCGGTGAACGCCGTCAGGCCGCTCGCGAATTCTGCGAAGGGGACGTCGAAACCCAGCCCGATCGCGATGGCACCCGTGGCGTTGAGCGCGTTGTGCCGGCCGGGCACGTTGAGCACGACGTCACCGATCCGCCGCCCGCCTGCGACCACGCCGAACGACGACCCGCCGCCGGCGAGAACCAGATTTTCCAGCCGCACGTCGGCGTCGCTGCCTTCGCCGTAGAGCCGGACGTCGACGCCCGCCGCGCGCGCCGAAGCTGCCAGCCGCCGCGAGCCGGGGTCATCGGCGCACGCGACGAGGAAGCCCCCTGGCGTGATGCGCTCGGCGAACTTCTCGAACGCCTGGTGAATCGCCTCGAGGCCCGCGTAATGGTTCAGGTGATCGGCCTCGACGTTCGTGACGATCGCAGCGGACGGCGACAGCAGCAGGAAACTCTCATCGCTCTCGTCAGCCTCGGCAACGAAGAGATCGCCCGCGCCATCGTGCGCGTTCGAACCCGGCTCGTTCAGGTCGGCACCGATGGCGAACGAGGGGTCGGTACCGCAGTGCTGGAAGGCGCGCGCGAGCATCGATGTCGTGGTGGTCTTGCCGTGCGTGCCCGCCACCGCGATCCCGCGACGCCCGGCCATCACCGAAGCGAGGGCTGCGGCCCTCGGCAAAACTCGGATGCCGCGAGCGTGCGCCTCGACGAGTTCGGGATTCGACGGGCCGATCGCGGTCGAGACGACGACGGTGTCGCCCGGGCCCAGGTCGGCCAGGTTCGCCGGGTCGTGACCGACGGTGACCGACGCTCCGAGTACCCGGAGCGCAGCGAGCACGCGCGCTTCCTTGGCGTCGCTGCCCGACACGGTCACACCGCGGGTGAGCATGATCCGGGCGATGCCCGACATGCCGCCGCCGCCGATGCCGACGAAGTGCACTCGCCCGAGGTCGCCCGCGGCCGGGATGTCGGTCTGCTCGGCGGGCGCGGTCACGCCTCACCGCCCTTCCCGGCACTGCGGGAACCCGCAGCTTCGAAAATCATGTCGACCAGTTTGTCGTCCGCGTCGCGCCGGCCCAACTCGGCCGCTCGTGCGGACATCTCCGCGAGGCGGCCGGCATCGGTTAGCAGCGGGAGCAGCGTGTCACGAATCCAGGCCGCGCGCAGGTCGGCGTCCGCGATCAACAGGCCTCCGCCGGCCTCGACGATCGGTAGCGCGTTGAACCGCTGCTCGCCGTTGCCGTGCGGCAGCGGCACGTAAACCCCTGGCAGGCCAACGGCGCTGAGCTCGGCGCAGGTCATCGCGCCGGCCCGGCAGAGCATCAGATCCGCCGCCGCATAGGCCATCTCCATGTGGTCGACGTACGGCACCAGGACGTAAGGCGGCTCGCCATCGACCCCCGCCGGTACGTCGCCCTCGACGTCCGCGATCTGCGTCGGGCCGGCGACGTGCAGCACTTGCGCCCCGGCCGCCAACAGGTCGGCCGCGGCACTCACCACCGCGCGGTTGAGCGAGCGCGCGCCTTGAGAGCCGCCCGAGACCAGCAGGGTGGGCGCGTCGGGCAGCAATCCGAACTCCGCCCGTGCCTCGGCACGGCGGGCCGCCCGGTCGAGCGTGCTGACCGCGCGGCGCAACGGAATCCCGAGCGGCACCGCCTGCGGGAGCCGCTGGTCGGCGACGCTCGACGCGATGTACGGCGTGAACCGCGCACCCCACCGATTGGCCAGCCCGGGCTTGGCGTTGGCTTCATGGACGACGTAGGGCAGCTTCTCGCTGCGGGCCGCGAGGTAGGCGGGCAGCGACACGTAACCGCCGAAGCCCACGACGACGTCGGCCCCGACCCGGGTCAGCACCCCGGTCGTCTCCCGTACCGCCGCCCGCATCCGCGTCGGCACCGTGAGCAGCGCGGGCGTGAGCGAGCGCGGCAATGGCACTGGCGGGATCAGGGCGAGGTCGTAGCCGCGCGCCGGCACCAGGCGTGTCTCGAGCCCACGTGCAGTGCCGAGCATGGTGATGCCGATGTGCGGATCACGGCGACGCAGTGCGTCCGCGACCGCGAGCGCGGGTTCGACATGGCCGGCGGTACCCCCGCCGGCGAGCACCACGTGCACCGCAGCTACCGACCCTCGCCTGCATGACCGACGTGCAGCACCGCGGCGGTCCGGCTCGCCGCACGACGGAACACATTCGGCCCGCGGGCCGCGATCGCCGCCGCAGCGCCGGGCTCGTGCCGGGCGAGCGACATCAACATGCCGAGCGCGAAGAGCGTCAAGATCAGCGACGAACCGCCCGCCGATATCAGTGGCAGCGGAATCCCGGTGATGGGCAGCAGCCCGATGACGGCGCCGATGTTCACCAGCGCCTGCACCATCAGCCAGGCGACCACACCCGACGCTGCCAGCCGCGAGAACGTGTCGCGGCTGCGCTGCGCGACGCGGATGCCGGCGTAGGCGAGCACGGCGAACAACAGCAGCACTGCCATCGTGCCGAGCAGGCCGAGTTCCTCGCCGATGATGGCGAAGATGAAGTCGCTGTGCGCCTCGGGCAGGTAACCCCATTTCTCGCGGCTGCCGCCGAGGCCGACGCCCCACCAGCCGCCCGAACCCAATGCGTAAATGCCCTGGCCCGCTTGCCAGCCGCTGTTTTGCAGGTCCTTGAACGGGTGCCCGAAGTTCAGCAGCCGTTCCATGCGATACGGCTGGCTGATCGCGAGCAACGTGACGCCGAACCCGACGATGCCGACGAGCAAGCCGAACAATCGCCCCGGCGCACCGGCGAACCACAGCAGTGCCAGCACGATCGTGATGACCACCATCGACGTGCCGAGGTCGTGCTCCTTCTCGATGAGTGCAAGGACGACGAGGGTGACCGGCACGAGCGGGATGAGCATCCGCCTGTAGGTGTCGAAGGTTCGGTGCTGATGCTTGCGGGCGAGCAGATCGGCACCCCACAACAGCAACCCGAGCTTGGCGAACTCCGACGGCTGGATCGTGAACGGTCCGCCGAAGTCGAGCCACCGCTTGGCTCCGTTGATGGTCACGCCGAGCCCGGGCACGAGCACCGCCATCAGCAGCACAGTCGCGCCGATCACCGCGGGATATGCCAAGAACCGGAACACCTTGACCGGCAACCGGCTCGCGACGAGCAAAGCTGGCAGGCCGATCGCGACCCAGAGCACCTGCTTCTCGACGATCGCGAACGACACCTTCGACCCGTTGCCGCTCGTCTCGACGTACGACGACGACCAGACCATGACGAGCCCGAAGCAGACGAGCAGCGCAGTGCTCGCGACCAGCAGGTAGTACGACGCGAGGGGCCGCCACAGCAGTGGCAGCGCGCGGGCCGCGGCCCGCTCATGCAACGACGTGACAGTGCCCGATGACCTGACAGTCGCGGACGACGTCGCCCGCGCGGGGTTCGCCGTCCGCCCTCGCGTTGTGCTTGTTGGTGCTTTGACCCTCGCGACGCCTTCGCCTGCCGTCATCGGCGAGACCCTCGGAGCCGGTCGACCGCGGCCGCGAACGCGTCGCCACGGTGCTTGTAGTCGCGGAACATGTCCATCGACGCCGCCGCCGGCGCGAGCAGCACGACGTCGCCGGGCTTGGCGAACGCCGCGGCTTGCGCCACGACCCGGTCGAGGATTGCGTTCACATCGTCAGTTTCCGGCTCCGCGACCTCGACAACCGGCACATCGGCTGCGTGTCGCGTGATCGAGTCGTGGATCTGAGCTCGGCAGCTGCCGAAGAGCACCACTGCCCGCAGCCGAGGCGCGGCCGCGACCACCAGCTCGTCGAACGGGATGTCCTTGCCGAGGCCGCCCGCGATCCACACGATCGAGTCGAACGACGTGAGTGAAGCGGACGCCGCGTGCGGGCTCGTCGCCTTGGAGTCGTCGATGTAACGCACGCCGTCGATCTCGCCGACATCGGCGATCCGGTGGCCGGCGGGCGTGAACGTGCGCAGGCCCTCCGCCACCGCGGACGCCGGCACCCCGAACGCGCGCGCCAAAGCCGCAGCGCCCAGCGCGTTGGCGACGTTGTGCGGCCCCGGCACCGGAATGTCGGCCAACGTGGCGAGTTCTTCGGCGTTCTCCTCCGGGGTGTCAACGAAAGCCCGGTCGACTAACAGATCCTCGACGATGCCGAGCTGGTGCGGGCGCGGGCTTAGCAGCGTGAACGAGACGCGGCGACCGGGAGCGCGCGCCAGCAGGCGCAGGGTTTCGGGGTCGTCGGCATTGCCGACCGCCACCGTCTCGCGATGCGCGAACGCCAGGCCCTTCGCGGCGGTGTAGTCGGTGAAGGATCCGCCCCACCAGTCGAGATGGTCGGGCGCGACGTTGAGCACCGCCGCGGCGGCGGGCGCCACCGACGGCGACCAGTGCAGCTGGAAACTGCCGAGCTCGACCGCGAGGACGTCGTACGGCCCGTTGACCAGATCGACGAGAGCCGTGCCGATGTTGCCCGCCGAAGCGGTGCGAAGCCCCGCTGCGCGAAGCATCGACTCGAGCATCAAGGTGGTGGTGGTCTTGCCGTCGGTACCGGTGACGACCAGCCACTGCGCAGCACCCCGCTTTCGCAACCGCCACGCGAGTTCTGGCTCACCCCACACCGGCACACCTGCGGCCTTGGCGGCCGCGAACAACGGCACCTCGCGACGCCAGCCGGGCGACGTCACGATGAGTTGCGCGGTGTCGGGCAGGGTGTCGCCGTCCGCGAGCCGGACGTCGACCCCGAGCGCCGCAAGCTCGGCACCCGCCGCCTCTTCCGCAGGGCCCGAACGCGCGTCGACGACACACACCTTCGCCCCGAGCCCGGCGAGCGCGCGGGCAGCTGCGACACCGGACACGCCGATGCCCGCGACGCACGCGTACAGCTCATGCCACGGCGAATCGTGAGCTGCCGAGTCGAGCCAGGCCGGTAGATTTCTCATTGCTGCCAGGTGATCCATTCGGCGTAGAAGACGCCGAGGCCAAGCGCGACGGCGAGCGCGGCGATGATCCAGAAGCGGATGACGATGGTGACCTCGGCCCAGCCTTTGAGCTCGAAATGATGTTGCAGCGGGGCCATCTTGAAGACCCGCCGATGAGTGAGTTTGAAGTAACCGATCTGGATGATGCTCGACATCGTGATGACGACGAACAGGCCACCGAGCACGGCCAGCAACAACTCGGTGTGTGTCATCACGGCCATGCCGGCGAGCGCGCCACCGAGCGCGAGCGAACCGGTGTCGCCCATGAAAATCCTTGCGGGCGCGGCATTCCACCACAGAAAGCCGGCGCACGCCCCGGCGAACGCCGCGGCGACGATCGCGAGGTCGAACGGGTCGCGAATCTGGTAACAGCCCGGAGCCGCCTTGGTCAGGCAGTCGTTGCGGCCCTGCCAAAACGTGATGATGACGAACGCTGCGAACACCATGCTCGACGCACCCGTGGCGAGACCGTCGAGCCCGTCGGTGAGGTTCACGCCGTTGGACGTCGACGACACCATGATGAGCGCCCAGATCACGAAACCCACAGCGCCGATCGCGACCGTCGAGTCGCGCACAAAAGAAATATGTGTGGACGCCGGATGCACGTGCCCGTCGTTCGGGAATTGCAGTGCGAGCACGCCAAAAGCCACGGCGACAAGGGTTTGCCCGAGGAGCTTGGTGCGTGCTCGCAGCCCGAGATTTCGCTGCATCCGAATCTTGATGAAGTCGTCGAGAAAGCCGACGAGACCGAGGCCGGTCGCTAGGCCGCACACCAGCAAACCGGACGCCGTCGGCCCGGTCGTGCTCATCACATTGCCGCCGGCGTAGCCGAGCAAGGCCGCGAGCAGGATGACCGTGCCGCCCATCGTCGGCGTGCCGCGCTTGGTGTGGTGCGTCGTCGGGCCGTCGTCGCGAATCAACTGCCCGTAGCCGCGGCTGCGGAACAGCGAGATCGCAAACGGCGTACCGAACAGCGAGACGATCAGCGAAATCGTTGCGGCTGCGAGGATCCCCTTCACGCGCGCGCCCTCGCCTCTGCCGCGAGCAGTCGCTCAGCCACCCGCTGCAGATCGGCCGCTCGCGAGGCCTTGACCAGCACGACGTCGCCGCCTTGCAGCTCAGCCTCGAGCAGCTGCGCCGCCTTGTCGACGTCGTCGACACAGTGCAAGGCGGACGACGAAAAGCCAATCGCTGCAGCGCCTTCTGCGATTCCGGCCGCGGCCGTTCCGACGACCACGAGGCGATCGATGCCGGCTTGCGCGGCCGCCGCTCCAACTCCGGCATGCGCATCATGCGCCTCCTCGCCGAGTTCGGCCATCTCACCGAGCACCGCCCAGGTGCGGCGACCCTGCCCCATCGCGGCGAGCGCGGCGAGCGCGGCCCGTACGGATTCTGGGTTGGCGTTGTAGGCGTCGTTCACGATCGTGACGCCGTCGGCGCGCTCGGTCACTTCCATCCGCCACCGACTTGCCGGGCGCGCGTTGCCGAGTGCCTCGCCGATCGCATCAAGCGGCAGACCGAGCTCGAGCGCAATCGCAGCAACGGCAAGGGAATTCGAGACCTGATGCGCGCCATGCACCTGAAGCGCCACCTCGACCTCTGCGTCGCGGGTGTGCAGGTGAAATCGTGGCCGGGCGAGGGGGTCGAGCACGATGTCGCTCGCCCGCACGTCGGCGTCCGCGCTGGCACCGAAGGTGACGACACGCGCCTGCGTGCGCCCGCGCATCGCCGACACGAGCGGGTCGTCGGCGTTCAGCACCGCGACACCGTCGGCCGGCAGCGCCTCGACCAGTTCGCCCTTCGCGCGCGCAACGATCTCGCGGCTACCGAATTCTCCGAGATGTGCGGTGCCGACGTTGAGCACGGCGCCGATCTTCGGCGGCGCGATCTGGCAGAGATAGTCGATATGACCGACACCCCGCGCGCTCATCTCGAGCACGAGGAAGCGAGTGGTCGGGTCTGCCCGCAGCACGGTGAGCGGAACGCCGACCTCGGTGTTGAATGAGCCTTCTGGCGCGACAGTGGGACCGATCTCGGCGAGCACCTGCGCGAGCATGTCCTTCGTCGACGTCTTGCCACTCGAGCCGGTGACTCCGACGACCGTGGCGTCGAGCCGGTCGAGGTAGCCGTGCGCGAGGCGCCCGAGGGCGAGCACGGTGTCGTCGACCAGCACCGCGGGCACCCCGACTCGCCGCGACGCGAGCACGGCAACCGCTCCCCCGGCAACAGCTCGCGCGGCGAAGTCGTGGCCGTCGACATGCACTCCGACGACGGCCACGAACAGGCCACCGGGCGTCACGCGTCGCGAGTCGGCGACCGCCGCGCCGGTGATCCGCGTGGCCGGGTCGGCTTCGGGTGAGAGCGTGCCGCCGCACAACGACGCGACGTCGGCGAGAGTCAGTGCGATCATGCGCGAAGCTCGCGCCATCCGAGTGCCGCCAGTTGCCTGCGCAACACGACGCGGTCGTCGAACGGGTGCACCGTGCCTGCGACCTCCTGACCCTGCTCGTGCCCCTTGCCGGCGACCACAACGACGTCACCGGGCTGTGCGGTCGTGACCGCCACGCCGATCGCTGCCGTCCGGTCGATCTCCACGACGACTTCGCCGCGCTCGGCTTTGGGCACCGCCTGCGCACCGGCGACGACCGCGTCGAGGATCCGTTCGGGACTTTCACTGCGCGGATTGTCGCTGGTCAGCACCGCGACGTCGGCGAGGCGCGCGGCAGCGGCACCCATCAGCGGCCGCTTGGCGGCGTCGCGATCCCCGCCGCACCCGAGCACCACGATCAATCGGCCGGACGTCGTGGGCCGCAGCGCGCCGAGCAGCGTTTCCACGGCTTCCGGTGTGTGCGCGTAGTCGACGAGCGCTGTGAACGGCTGGCCGGCGGTCACCGGTTCCATCCGGCCCGGCACACCAGGCAGCGCCGCGATTCCGGCCGCGGCGGTCGCTGGGTCGATGCCTGCGCTCGCCAGCATCGCGAGAGCGGCCAGCGCGTTGGCCGCATTGAACCGCCCGGGCAGCCGCGTCTCGAGCTCGAGCTCCACGCCTGGTCCGTGAGCGACGAACCGCGAGCCGGTCGGTTCGGTCACCAAGCCGGACGCCCGCCACTCGGCGTCCGGGTCTCCCTCGATTGAGAAGGACGACAGCGCGATCTTGGGGGCAGCAAGCAGCCGTCGTCCGTATTCGTCGTCGCGGTTGACGAGGCCGGCGGCCGCGAACTCCGGCGTGAACAGCCGCGCCTTGGCCGCGAAGTAGTCGTCGAGATCGGCGTGGAAGTCGAGGTGGTCTTGCGAGAGGTTGGTGAAGCCGACCATCTCGAACCAGGTTCCGTCGACGCGATGCAGCGCAAGGGCGTGGCTCGACACCTCCATCGAGACCGAGCTGACACCACGCTCGACCATCGTCGCGAACAGTGCCTGGAGATCGCTCGCTTCGGGGGTGGTGCGCACGCTCGGCGCGACCTCGTCGCCCACCCGGGTCTCGATCGTGCCGATCAGCCCGGTGGTCTCGCCGGCCGCGCGCAAGCCGGCGTCGAGCAGGAAGGACGTCGTCGTCTTGCCGTTCGTGCCGGTGACTCCGAGCGCACGGAGCTGCTTCGACGGCTCGCCGTAGAGCCACGACGCCACCGGCCCGAGCACCAGGCGCGGGTCGTCGACGGGGAGAACGGCAAGGCCGCTGTCGCGCGCCAGCAGTTCGCCGTCCGCATCGGTGAGAACGGCAACCGCGCCCGCCGCCGCTGCTTGCGCCGCGAAGCTGGCGCCGTGAGCGTGCGAGCCGGGCAACGCCGCGTAGAGATCGCCTGGGCGTACGGCCCGCGAATCGTGCGTGACGCCGGTCACGATGACGTCGATCTCATCGGTCACGACCCCGAGCCGCGCGGCGAGTTCGGCCAGCCGACGCCCTGCGGGTGCGGCGGGGCGCACGGCGCGGTTCGCTGAGTTCGGGCCAGACACGGGCTGCCACCCTACTGGGTGGTGAGCCTGACGACCGGAGGCGTCGTCCCGGTCGGCGGGATCTTCTCCGACTCCAGTGCGAATGACATGACGTCCTTGAACACGGGCGCCGCGACCGCACCGCCGTAGTGCCCGCGGATCGGGTTGTCGAGGACGACGAGGACGACGAGCTGCGGATCATCAGCGGGGGCGAACCCGACGAACGACGCCGTGTAGCCGCGGTAGCAGCCGCAACTCGGGTCGACCCGCTGGGCGGTTCCGGTCTTGCCGGCCACCCGGTAGCCGTCGATGCGCGCTTCGGGCGCCGTGCCCTGGTCGGTTGTGACCGCCTCGAGCATGCTCTCGACCTGCTTTGCAGTCGATTCGCTCACGACGCGGGTTTGAGTCGGGGCAGCTGCCGGGGTCAGCGAACCGTCGGCTCCGATCGTTGCCTTCACGAGCGACGGCGTGACGCGCATGCCGCCGTTGGCGATCGTCGCGTACACGGACGCCACCTGCAGCGCGTTCACCGAGATGCCCTGGCCGAACGGGATCGTGTAGCGCTGCGAACCCGACCACTTCGACGGGTCGTCGAGGAGCCCCTTGCTCTCGCCGGGGAAGTTCAGCCCGGTGTGCTGGCCGAGCCCGAACGCGCGCAGGTAGTCGTAGAGCTTGGTGGTGCCGATCCGCTCGGAGGCGAGGATCGTGCCGATGTTGCTCGACTCCGCAAGCACGCCGGCGAGCGTGAGGTGCTCCTCGCCGTGGGTCTCGGCGTCGTGGAACACCTCACCCGCGCGATTCAGTGTCGGCGGGACGTCGATGGGTGACTCGGGCGTGAGCACGCCGGCGTCAATCGCGGCAGCCATCGTGATGACCTTGTTGGTGCTGCCTGGCTCGAAGACGTCGGAGACGGCCGGGTTTCCGAGGTCTGCGGCGGGTGTGGTGGCCGCGTGGGCGGGATCGAAGGTCGGCGCCGAGGCCATCGCGAGGATCTGCCCGGTGCGCGGCTGCATGACGATCACCGTTCCGCCCTCTGCGCCGGTCTGGGCGACCGCGGCTCCAAGCGCCTGCTGCGCCTTCCACTGGATGTCGTTGTCGATCGTCAGCTGGATTCCCTGCCCCGGAACCGCGGCGCTGCCCGTTCCGGTGCCGTCGGGGATGACCGTGCCGTTGTGGCCGACCTGCTCGGTGAGCTTGCCGTCCTTGCCGGCCAGCGTGTGCTGGTACTCGTACTCGAGGCCACCGAGGCCGGTGCCGTCAGTACCGACGAAACCGACGACGTTGGCGGCGAGGTCGCCATTGGGGTAGATGCGCTTCTTCGTCGTCTCTGCGCGCACGCCAGGCAACTTCAGCTTCAGCACCGCGGTTGCGGTCGCCGGCGACACCGCACGCGCCAGGTAGACGAAGCGGCCCTTGCCGGTGAGGTCGGTGGCGAGTACCGCACGATCGATGCCGAGTAGCGGCGAGAGTTGCTGCGCCATCGCACCGGGGTTCGTCGTCGTCGACGTCTTCGCAAGCAGGGGGTCGGCGGTGATATCGCGCGCGTCGACGCTCGCGGCGAGGGCAACGCCGTTGCGGTCGACGATCTCACCGCGAGTTGCGGGCAGCGTGACGCTTTGCAGGTACTGCTTGCTGGCCTCGCTCGCGTAGACCGAGGAGTCGACACCTTGCAGCTGGAACAGCCGGCCGGTGAACACAATCATGACGAAGGCGATCACCAGCAACGCGGCATGCAACCGGTGCGCCGGCCGGCCGACCCGACCGCTCCACGACCTGCGCCGCCGAACCGGACGACGAGCCGGACGACGGACCGCGGGGGCGTCGCGACGGTAGGCGCCGCTCTGCCGAGGAACTGCTTGCGGAGCCACCGCTTGCCGCGGCGCCGCCGGTCGAGGGGCTGGCTGCCGCGGCGCAGCCCGCCGAGGGGCTGGCTGCCGACCGGCCGCCGGCCGCGGCGTCCTGGTCTGCGTCACCCGTGACCTCCGGCAGGAGCTGACGTTCCTGGCTTTGCCGGCGTGCTGGGGCTGGCTGAAGCCTTGGGTTTCGTGCTCGGTTTGGTGCTTGCCTTGGGAGTCGGCTTCGGGTTCGGCGACGGCCCGGACGCCGATGCCGAGGGTGTGACCGAAGGCGTCGGCGAAGGCGTCGTCGAGGGTGTGGGGGCGGGCGGTGGCGCTGGCCGCACCGCCTGGTTCGCGACGCCGACCACCCGGCCGTCAGGCTGCTTGAACACCGGGTTCGGCGCCGGAACCATGCCCAGCGCGGCTGCCCGGGCGGCCAACGCCTGCGGAGCGGACTCCGCGGCGATCTCTTGTGTCAACGCCTGCGTCTGGTTCTGCAAGGCGGTCTGCTGCTTCTGCAAGGCGTGCAGGGTGAACGACCCTTGCGCGAGCCAGGTGTTAACGAGCAGCACGGTGACCAACCCCGCGCCGAGAATCGCCGAGACGAGCAGCACGAACGGCGCGCGGGCGGGCGTGCGCCGCGCCGGCACCACCCGAAGCGACGGCCGCTGTGGTTGCTGATGTTGGGCCCGACCGGTGTCGGACCGTCGGGTCGGTGCGGGCGCCGCCTTCACCGCACGCGCAGCCGCCGCGGGAGCAGGACTCACGCCGCCTCCCGAACGCGTTCGACGGCGCGCAGCCGCGCCGAGGCGGCCCGCGGGTTGACGGCGATCTCACCGGCGTCCGGCTGCTCGGCGCCCCGGGTCAGCAACCGCAGCCGGGGCGCGTGTTCAGGCAGTTCGACAGGCAAGCCGGACGGCGCGGTGCTCGTCGCGCCCGCTGCGAACGTGCGCTTCACGAACCGGTCTTCGAGCGAGTGGTACGACAACACGACCACCCGCCCGCCGACGGCAATCGCGTCGATCGCGGCCGGTATCGCCCGCTCGAGCGCGGCCAGTTCGGCGTTCACTTCGATCCGCAGCGCTTGGAAGGTGCGCTTGGCCGGGTTCCCGCCTGTGCGTCGGGCGGCCGCCGGGATCGCGTCGCGCACGAGCTCGACCAGCCGCCCGGACGACGTGAGCGGACGACGTGACCGCTCCCGCACCACCGAGTCGGCGATCCGCGCGGCGAACCTTTCCTCACCGTATTCACGGAGCACGCGGGCGAGGTCGCGCGCCGAGTAGGTGTTGAGGACGTCGGCCGCCGTGACACCGCCTGTGCGGTCCATCCGCATGTCGAGCGGGGCATCGTGCGCGTAAGAGAAGCCACGGTCGGCCTCGTCGAGCTGGAGAGATGAGACACCAAGGTCGAACAAGATGGCGTCGACTGCGGCAAGCCCGAGCCGGTCGAGCACTTCCGGCAACTGGTCGTAGACCGCGTGCACAAGCGTCGTCCGACCTTCGAACGCCGCAAGGCGAACGGCGGCGAGGGCAAGCGCGTCGCTGTCGCGGTCGATCCCGACGAGCCGCGCGTCCGGATGGGCGCTGAGCACGGCCTCGGCGTGGCCGGCCATGCCGAGGGTCGCGTCCACGAACACGGCGTCCGGGCCGGTCAGGGCGGGTGCGAGAAGTTCGAGCACCCGGCCGAGAAACACCGGCACGTGCCGCGCTGCGGCGTCCGGCCCTGGGCTTGCCATTTGCTTTGTTCGACCCTTCGGGTGGAGCTCCGTTTCCAGGCGGAGCTCGATGTGGCGGAGCAAGGTGGAGCAGGTGCTCGTGGATCGGGGTCCCCTGCCGCTCTTTTCCGGAGGGGTGCCGTTCGCCTGACACCGGGGAAGGTGCGTCAGGAGATCGAGCGGCCGGAGACCTCGGCCCACGAACGCGAGTTACAAGACGCCGGGTAGCACCTCCTCGCCGAGCTCGGAGAACGCAGGCTCCTGCGCCGCGAGGTAGGTCTCCCATGCCGCGGAGTCCCAGATCTCGACCCGGGTGTTCGCACCGATGACGACGCAGTCGCGGGTGAGCCCGGCGTACTCGCGCAACGGCGGAGGGATCGTGATGCGGCCCTGCTTGTCGGGCACCTCGTCAGAAGCGCTCGCGAAGAACACCCGCGAGTAGTCGCGCACCGCCTTGGCCGTAACGGGTGCCGTCCGCAACGCCTCGGTGAGCCGGCCGAACTCGGCGTTCGGAAAGACGTAGAGGCAGCGCTCCTGACCTTTGGTGATCACGAGGCCCTCCGCCAGCTCGTCGCGAAACTTCGCCGGGAGAAACAGCCGGCCCTTCTCGTCGAGCCGCGGGGCGTGCGTTCCGAGGAACACGACCCACCTCCCGGCTCCACAAGAGGCCCGCCAGACGGGTCGCTTTACTTACCCGTCCTCCACTGCGCGCCACCATACTCCACTCTCCCCCACTTTCAAGCCATTCCGCCATGTCGGCCCTCCCCGCCGCTCCAACGGGGGCTGCGACGCGCCGGCGATGCACCCGCCGGCCGCGAAACAAGAACCCGTCGCCGGCGAACCAGCGACGGGCGTTCTGCGTTTGCTGCATATGCAGAGTCAGCAGCCGGAACCAGAACCGGACCCAACGGAAACCTCGTTCTGGCGCGCTCGACCTGAGAGACTCATGAGGTCGGACCGCACGCGGCCGAGGGCGCTTCTCCTCCGCCGGGGTGGCACGAACGCCTCGGCTGTGCAGGGCATGTCGAGGACACGTTCAGTACAAGGAGGACGGGTGGCAGCGTTTCCCGGGACCGAGGGGGCGGATCTCAAGGAGGTCGCCGAAACCGGCCGGCACATCTGCGAGGCAGTCGAGCGTGTCATCGAGGGCAAGTCGGACGTCGTCCGGCTCGCCGTCACGGTCTTGCTGGCCGAGGGCCACCTCCTGATCGAGGACGTGCCCGGCGTCGGAAAGACAATGCTCGCGAAGGCCTTGGCGAAAGCGATCGACTGCTCGGTGCGCCGAATCCAGTTCACGCCCGACCTGCTGCCGAGCGACATCACCGGCGTGTCGGTGTTCAGCCAGGAGACCCGCGAATTCGAATTCAAGCCGGGGCCGGTGTTCGCCAACATCGTGGTCGGCGACGAGATCAACCGTGCGTCGCCGAAGACGCAGTCGGCACTGCTCGAAAGCATGGAGGAGCGGCAAGCCACGGTCGACGGGCACACGTACCGGCTGGCGGCGCCGTTCATGGTGGTCGCGACCCAGAACCCGATCGAGATGGAGGGCACCTACCCGCTGCCCGAAGCACAGCGCGACCGCTTCACGGCTCGGCTGTCGATGGGGTATCCGGCGCCCACGGCCGAGTTCGAGATGCTCGACTCGCACGGCAGCCACGACCCGCTCGACGACCTCTCCGCCGTCGCCGACGGCGCCGAAGTGGCGAAGGCGATCGAGGTCGTGCGCACCGTCTACGTCTCACCAGACGTCCGCCGCTACGCCGTCGACGTCGTCTCGGCAACGCGCAACTCCGCCGAGCTGCGGCTCGGCGCCTCACCCCGCGCGACCCTGCATCTCATGCGCGCAGCCAGGGCGGCGGCCGCTCTCGACGACCGTGACTTCGTGCTTCCGGACGACGTCCGTGCGCTGACCCAGCCGGTGCTGGCACACCGGCTGTTGCCAACCCCCGAAGCGCAAATCTCACGGCGCTCAACGGCCGACATTCTGGCCGACGTCGTCGCGCGGGTTGCTGTGCCTGCGCCGGCCGCGCGGCCGCGGAGCGCGACGCACTGATGCGCGCCGCCCTGTCAGGACTCACCACGCGGGGCCGATCATTTCTGGCCGCGGGCATCGCTGCCTGCGCGTGTGGCCTGATTCTCGGCGAAGCCGATCTGTTGCGCGTGGGCGTCTTCTTGTGTGCGCTCCCGCTCGCAACAGCCGTCATGGTTGCGCGGACGCGCTATCGGCTTTCGTGTGCGCGCCGCATCGAACCCCAGCGGGTGCCGGTCGGCGAGAGCGCGCAGGTCGTGCTTCGGCTGGAGAACCTCTCGCGGGTACCGACCGGCGTTCTGCTGCTCGAAGACCGGCTGCCGTACAGCCTCGGCGGCCGGCCGCGCTTCGTCGTCAGCCGCATCGAACCCCGCGGGGTTCGTGAAGTGGCCTACCCGGTGCGCAGCGACGTCCGCGGCCGTTACGTCGTCGGACCGCTGTCGTTGCGGTTCGCCGATCTGTTCGGCCTCGTGGAGCTGAACCGGTCGTTCACCAGCACCGACGCGCTCATCGTCACACCACCAGTCGTCGCGCTTCCGCCAGTACATCTCGGTGGCGACTGGGCGGGCGGTGGCGACAGTCACGCGCGATCGATCTCGACGATGGGCGACGACGACGTCACGACCCGCGAGTACCGCCACGGCGACGACCTGCGACGCGTGCACTGGCGATCGACCGCACGCTACGGCGAACTCATGGTGCGCCGGGAGGAACAGCCCTGGCAGAACCGGGGCGTCCTCTTCCTCGACACGCGAGCGGGCGCGCATCGCGGCGACGGCCCGGGTTCGTCGTTGGAGTGGGCGGTCGCGGCAACGGCATCGGTGGGTTCGCATCTCGCGCGCGAGGGCTTCGGGTTGCGCTTCGTCACCGACGCGGGCGCCGAGGTGTCCGACTATTCGGCTGATGCGATGACCGGCACGCCCTTCGAAGGGCTGCTGCTCGACAGCCTGGCCCTCGTCACCACCTCGCACGGCGCCGACCTCAGCGCCGGCCTCACGAGTATCAGGCGTGGCGGCGGCGAGGGTCTCGTCATCGCCGTGCTCGGCGCGCTCTCCGACACCGACCTCGATGCGCTGGCACGATTCCGCCACCACGCGTCGGCGTGCGTCGCGATCCTGCTCGATACGGCGACCTGGAGCTCGACCCCGCCGAGCGCGGGCGCCCGAAACCACGGGCACACCAGCGCCCTGCTCGCGGGCTCTGGCTGGCGGGTCATTTCGGCCGGTGCGCGCAGCGACCTGCGCTCCATTTGGGGCGGTGCGGCGGCGAACGCCGCCGGCGTCCCGGCTAGCGGCTTCGTCGGTGCCGGCGGCAGCCGATGAACCCACGCCTTCGCGTCACGGTTTTCGCCGCCCTGGCAACGCTGCTCGGCTCGATGAGCCTGCTGCCGATCTACGACAGCTTCGGCTGGATCCCGCGAGTCGTGCTGGTGATCGCGGTCGTCGCCACCACGTCGGCTCTCGTGCACCGGGTCCGTGCGCTCGCGGTCGCAGCACCGTTGATCATGGTCGCCGTTCTCACCGGCTTGATCACATTGATGTACGTGCATGACGTCGCGCCGCTCGGGTTCTTGCCAGGGCCCGCTGCGTTGCGCCAGCTGCATCAGACCCTGTCCGACGGCTTCAGCGACACCACCCAGCTCGCTGCTCCCGTGCCCGTCACCCGCGGGCTCAGCCTGATGACGACCGGCGGCATCGGCTTGGTCGCGGTGGTCGTCGAGACGCTCGCGACGGGATTGCGCCGGCCGGCGGTCGCCGGCCTACCGCTGCTCGCCATCTTCACGGTGCCCGCCGCCATCCTGAACAACGGTGTCGGCTGGCAGCCGTTCGTCTTCGCCTCCGCGGGTTACCTTGCGCTGCTGCTCGCGGAGGGGCGCGACCGCATCACCCGATGGGGCCGGCCGGTGCGCACGCAGCGGGCAACACCGCTCGCCGCTCCCCCTGGCACCGTGCCGCTGGTGCCGCCGGCCCGCCGCCCACCCGGCCAGCCGCAACCGACCTACGCGACTCGCGCGCCCGTCGTCACGAGCCAGCTCACCTCGCTCGGACGACGCGTCGGCGCCGCCGCGATCGGGGTGGCCGTCGTCGTCCCGGTGATCATTCCCGGCCTGCACTCCGGCTGGTTCGGCACCCACCACACCAACGGCGCCGGCGGGCTCGGCGGCTCGGGCGGCACCACGATCAACCCGATCGTGTCGCTGCGCCGCGACCTGCAGTCGTCGAACCCGCAGCCGCTGTTCACCTACACGACCACTGGCTCTCCCGACTACCTGCGCATGCTCACGCTCGACAAGTTCGACGGCACTCAGTGGACGCCGGCCGTCACCACGTCCGGGCAGGACGTCAACGCGGAAGACCAGCTGCCACATCCGCCAAACGTGACCGTGCAGCCGAAAGCCGACGTCGTCACAGAGGTGACGATGGCGGGCTTGAAGGAGCCGTACCTTCCGGTGCCGATGGTGCCGACGAAGCTGAAGGCCCACGGTGACTGGATGTTCAACCCGCACACGTCGGTCATCTACTCGCCGCACAGCAGCACAGTGCATCTGAAGTACACCGTCGACAGCCAGGTCTACGCGCCGACCGAGCAGTTCTTGAACGCGGTCGTCAACGACCCGGGAGACGCCGCGATCCGGCCGTACCTGACCGTGCCCGCGAACCTGCCGGCCGCCATCAAGGCGCAGGCCGACAACGTCGTCGAGGCCGCGCACGCGACGACCGATTACCAGAAGGCGGTTGCACTCCAGAACTGGTTCCAGACCGCGTTCTTCTATGACGTGACGGTGCAATCGGGCAGCAGCGTCGATGCGCTGGTGTCGTTCCTGAACGACAAGCGCGGCTACTGCGAGCAGTTCGCTGCGACGATGGCCTTGATGGCGCGCATGGAGGGCATCCCGGCGCGGGTCGACATCGGCTTCACGCCCGGCAGCAAGATCCCGGGCAGCAACGACTACCTGGTAACGACCGCCGACGCGCACGCGTGGCCCGAGTTGTACTTCACCGGCGCCGGCTGGCTACGGTTCGAACCCACGCCCAGGTCAGACGGCCAGACGACCCGCCCGGGTTACACCACGGCGACTGACCCGGCGGCGACGTCCACCTCGACCAGCACCGCCGGTGCAGCCGTCACGCCTGGTGGCCCGAACGCTCCGCAAGCCCAGCACCCCGATGGTGCTGTCCCTGCCCAGCACGGTGGCGGTAGCGGCAACGGTGGCGGTCTTTCGGTCAGTCACTTGCCCATCGGCTGGCTGATCGTCCTGTTCTTGATCGTCGCCGCAGCTTTCAGCTCGCCCGGTGTTCGGTGGTGGGTCAGCAGGCGCCGCTGGCGGGAAGCAGACACCGCGGTCGCGCTCGCGCATGCCGCCTGGGAGGAGCTCGGCGACGACCTTCGCGACATCGGGCTGGAATGGCGCGGAACCACCGATACACCGCGCCGGGCCGCCGCAGCATTGTTGGCCACCCGCAGGTTGCACTACGACCAGGCTGCCCAGCAGGCCTTGGGTCGGCTCGCCCGCGCAGAGGAGCTGGCCAGGTACGCGAGCCCGACTGCACCGATCGAGACCGGCGCCGACCTGCGCGCCGACGTCCGCGTCGTCCGGCGCGCGCTGTTCGACTCAGTGCCGCGCGCTCGACGGTGGCGGGCACGCGCGCTGCCGCCCTCGACGGGTCGCTTCTTCGCAGGCGTGTTCGGCGACGTCACCGACTACTTCCGCAATCTCGGCCGCCGGCTGACCGACGCAGCGCGCGCAAAACTGCCGGCCCGCTAGAGCGGCCCGGTCGAGTAACCAGGTCGAGTAACCCGAGAGAGTTAGTTGCCGAAGCCGTCGCGACGACGGTTCCAGCGGTCTTCGAACCGCTGCATCATGCCGCGCTTTGGTGCGGGCGGCCGGCCGGCTTGGTGACCCTTGCGCCCGCCGATCCGCATGCCCCGACGCTCCGAACCGTGCGCAACCCGGGTGTCGGCCCGCTCCGGCCCGCGCCGCCATGCAGCGACGCCGTAGAGGAACGCGACCAACGCGAGGAGAAAGCCGGCGAAGGTGAGCAGCGGCTGACCGACGGCGATGCCCACGGGCAGCAGGGCCAGACCGAGAACCACGCCGACACCTGACTTGATGTACCGCCGGCGCTGCCGAGCTTTGGGGTCGATGCCGCGGACTGTGGCGGCGAACTTCGGGTCGTCGGCGTAGAGGGCTCGTTCGATCTGCTCGAGCACACGCTGCTCGTGCTCAGAGAGCGGCACGGTGCCCTCCCAAGGACATCCCCGCCGCGCGCTTCTCGCGTTGCGCGCGGCCGGTGTTACCGACGTACGAACGACCCGACGAACCAGTAGAACCACAACCGGTCGTTGCTGCGACCAGCTGCTCGACGCCGACCAGTTCGGCCGTCGCTACATTTAGGATACGAGCCTGGCAAGGGCGGCGAAAGCCGCTTCGTCAGGAGGTTCGTACCCGCAGCCGATGCGCCCAGCCAAACCCGTTCTTCTATCGGCTACCCACGGCGCATCTGGAGAATCCTCGCGACATCTCATGATCGGCGAAACGGCGATTGCGCCAGACGACCCGGAATGCACTGGTGTCACTCGCGCCGCGCCAGCACGTGGAGTGCGGTGGCGATGTCGCGCAAAGCCGGCACCTGCGCTGCCTCGAGTTCGAGTGTGACCAGTGCCTCAACCGTTTGCGGGTCACCGTCGAGCAGGCCGGGCGGCACGACGTCAGCGAACACCCGCGCGCCGTGCACGGCCACGACACTCAAGCCGGACGACGACACCAGGGCCTGCAATTCGGGTAACGAGAAGCGGCGCGGCAGCGGATCGCCTGCCGCGTAGCGACCGAGCGGGTCGCGCAGCGCGTGCAGTGCTTCGTCGAAGCGACCGGCGATCGCACGATGCAGGACGGCGGCCACCGCATTGGCGGTCACGACGCTGACCAGGCCGCCGCTTCGAACCGTGGCTGCGATGGCGGTCAAGGTGGCGGCCGGATCGTCGACGATCTCGAGCACGCTATGGCAGATCGCGACATCGAACTCGGCAGCACCGACGACCTCGAGCAAGGTCGCCGCATCGCCTTGCAGACCGCGGATCTGGTTCGTCACGGCCGCCTCAGCCGCCCGGCGCTCAAGGGCGGCGAGGGAATCGGGGCTCGCATCGACGACGGTGACCTGATGACCGAGCTCGGCGAGCGGGACCGCGAACCCGCCGGTGCCACCACCCGCGTCGAGGATGTCGAGCCGCCCGCGACCGAGCGTGGAACTGAGATCGGCGAGCGCGGCACGCACGTTGTGCCACACGACCGCGTTGCGCACCGAGCCTCGCACGCGCAGCCGATCCACCATCGGTCTCCCGCCTTGCCGGTGTGCCGCCATTGGTGTGCGGCACACTACCCGGATCACGGTGCCACGCGTCATCAGCTTGCTTGTGCGCCAACCGTGAGTGCCGTTTGATGCGCGATGCCGATCGTGGTCTCGGCCAATGCCAAGAAGGTCTCGACGTCTCGCAGCAGGTCGTCGGCCTCACGAGAACTCACGGCATTCTGGATCGCCGCCTCAGCCGCCGCCCGCTTGGCCGCACCGGCGGCGAAGAACGCAGCCCATTCGTTCAGCTCGGGCGCCACTTCGGTGAGGAGCGACCAGGCGTTGCGTGGCCTCCGGCTGCGCCGATTGCCCGGCATCTCAGGCCTCGCCCTGGCAGCGAGCACCGCCGCTGCGCATCGCAACGCAGCAAGGTGGGCGCTCGCGTAGCGCTCACCCGGGCGGGTGCTCGTCGCCGCTTCGGCCAAGCCGTGCCTCGCAGCGGCGAGCAGGTGGATGGCCGCCGGCGGAACCTGCGGTCTGCCGGCACGGCTCACCGATGCTGGGCGTTCGATCGCCATGGCACACCCCGCTTTCTGTCCTCGGCTTTCTGTCTCCTCGTGCGATGGGTCGCGCGCTGGTGCTGCGCGATCGTGTCGATGCCCGGGACCGCGGCGGGTCGAGGACCACGGCCCGGGCAACGAACGATCTCGAACGACGCAGACCCCACTGCGCCCGCTCGAACCAGCACCCCCCGTTGAACCGCCCTTCCCCCGATTCGAACGTATGTTCGAACGCCTTCAACTTAGGCGGCCAGCCGCACGACGTCAACCCCATTCACCGAAAGTCGCGAGACGTCTTTTTCATCGCCAGCGGCAGCCGCTCGAGCCGCTCGGCAACCACGTTCACGACCCCCTGCTCGCGCTCCAGCCGGCCACGGATCAACAACGCCGCCGCCGTGCGCGCGACCCGGCGATAGCGGGTCCAGACACCCTTGGAGCAGATGACGTTGACCATGCCGGTCTCGTCTTCGAGATTGAGGAAGGTGGTGCCGCTCGCGGTCGCCGGCCGCTGCCAGTGCGTGACGACGCCGCCGACCAGCACTCGTCGTCCGGCTTCGGCAGTTTTCAAGGCCGAGGCAGGCAGAACGCCGAGCGCATCGAGGCGGCCGCGCACGTGACGGGTCGGATATCCGTCGGTGGTGATCGCGGTCGCCCAAAGGTCGGCAACGGTGACCTCGACGTCGGTCATCGCCGGCAGGAACGGAGCCTGCGCGCCGAGCACCGTGCCCTCGAGGCGGCCGGGGGTCGCCTGCGCGGCCGCACCCGCAGCCCACAGCGCTTCGCGGCGGGTGAGCCCGAAGCAGTCGAAAGCGCCGGCGGTCGCGAATGCTTCGACTTGCGCCGCCGACAACCCGATGCGATGAACAAGGTCGGCCATGCTCTGATACGGCCGCGCATCGGCGATGCGCTCGGCCAGCGATTCGCCGATGCTGCGCACCGACATCAGCCCGAGCCGCACCGCGCACTCCCCCGATTCGGTGCGTTGCAGCGTGGCTTTCGCCGCGCTCTCGTTGATATCGGGACGACGGACCTCCACGCCGTGCCGCCGCGCGTCAGCCACTAGCGACTGCGGCGAGTAGAAGCCCATCGGCTGCGCGTTCAGCAACGCGGCACAAAACGCTGCCGGGTAATGGAGTTTCAGCCACGAGCTCGCGTACACCAGGTAGGCAAAGCTGATCGAGTGGCTTTCGGGGAAGCCGAAATGGGCGAACGCCGTGAGCTTCTCGTAGATCTCGTCAGCCACCGTGCCCGTGATGCCGTTCTTCGCCATGCCGCTGTAGAGCTTGTCGCGCATCCGCTCCATGCGTGCGGTCGAACGTTTCGCGCTCATCGCCTGCCGCAGTTGGTCTGATTCGGACGGCGTGAGCCCGGCGACATCGATCGCCATCTGCATCACTTGCTCTTGGAAAAGCGGCACGCCATAAGTGCGCTCAAGCGAGTTCTTCAGCAACGGATGGGCATACGTGGCCGGCTCGAGCCCGTTGCGCCGCCGGATGAACGGGTGCACCGAGCCGCCCTGGATCGGGCCTGGCCGGATGATCGCGACTTCGGTGACGAGGTCGTAGAACTCCCTTGGCTTCAGCCTCGGCAGGGTGGCCATCTGGGCGCGGCTCTCGACCTGGAAAACCCCGACGGAATCGGCCTCGCACAACATGTCGTAGACCTTCGGGTCTTCGCGCGGGATCGTCTCGAGGGTCAGCTCGACGCCGTAATTCTCGCGGATCAAGTCGAAGCAACCGTGCAGCGCCGACAGCATGCCCAGGCCCAGCAGGTCAAACTTCACCAGGCCGGTGCGAGCGCAATCGTCCTTGTCCCACTGCAAAACCGTGCGGTTCTCCATGCGCGCCCACTCGACCGGGCACACCTCGGTGACCGGCCGGTCACAGATCACCATGCCACCGGAATGGATGCCGAGATGGCGCGGGAACCGCAGCACCTGCTCGGCCAGTTCGACGACGTCGGCCGGCACATCGTGATCGGACGCCGACCCCTCCGGCAGCACCGAACCCCACCGATCGAGCTGCTTCGACCACGCGTCTTGCTGGCCTGCCGAATAGCCGAGCGCCTTGGCCATGTCGCGGACGGCGGATTTCGGCCGGTAGCTGATGACGTTGGCCACCTGCGCAGTTCGCGTGCGGCCGTAGCGTTCGTAGACGTGCTGGATCGCCTCTTCGCGGCGGCCGCTCTCGATGTCGAGGTCGATGTCAGGAGGGCCGTCTCGTTCGGGAGCAAGGAACCGTTCGAACAGCAGCTTGAAGAACACCGGATCGGCCTTGGTGATGCCGATCGCGTAGCAAACCGCCGAGTTGGCCGCCGACCCGCGACCTTGGCACAAGATGTTGCTTGCCCGGCAGAACTCGACGATCTCCCAGACGATGAGGAAATAGCCTGGGAAATCGAGCTTTTCGATGACGTCGAGCTCGTGCTCGAGCTGCTTGTAGGCACCGGGCTGGCGCTCGGCGTCGGGCGGGCCGTACTTCTCCAGCGCGCCCTTCATGGTGAGCTCGCGCAGGTAGCTCATCTCGGTGTGCCCTGGCGGCACAGGGAAATCCGGCAATCTCGGGGCGACCAGCCGCAGGTCAAAGGCGCACTCCTTGCCGATCTGTGCTGCCCGCTCGACAGCGCCCGGATAACGCGCGAACCGCTGCGCCATCTCAGCACCTGAACGCAGGTGCGCCGTGGCGGCCGCGGGCAGCCAGCCATCCATGTCGTCAAGACCACGACGGGCCCGGACGGCGGCAAGCGCGCTCGCGAGTTGCCCGCGCTGCGGGCTGGCGTAGTGCGCGTTCGTGGTTGCGACGACACCGAGGCCACGGTGATCGGCCAGCTCGAAGAGCAGGTCGTTGCGCGTGGAGTCGAGCGGGTTGCCGTAGTCGGTGAGCTCGATGAGCACGTTGTCGTGGCCGAACATCTCAATGAACCGATCGAGTTGTTCACCGGCTGCCGATATTCCTTGTGCAGTAAGGGTTTTCGGCACGGCTCCTTTACGGCAACCGGTGAGCACCAGCCAGTGGCCGCCGTGCGCTTTTGCTAGCTCATCGAGATCGTAGACCGGCCGGCCCTTCTCCTTGCCTCCGAGCTGGGCGTCGCTGATCG
>Ga0105240_10003565_pt1 | contig 24141 bp, 24 predicted proteins | sample KBSC54metaG_FD_80426 | JGI IMG/M metagenome (GOLD analysis project Ga0105240, IMG submission 80426) | Corn rhizosphere microbial communities from Kellogg Biological Station, Michigan, USA - KBS C5-4 metaG | ecosystem: Host-associated > Plants > Roots > Rhizosphere > Soil | place: Michigan, USA...
GCCCGTCGTCGTCTCGGAGATCGCGGAGGAGCGTGTCCACAAAACGCCTCTCAGCCTGTCCTCGCCGAGATCCTCAACGAGCGCCGACGCGAGCGAGGCGACATCCAGCTCGCCGTCGCCGGTGACGAGCCGCACCTGCAGCTTGCCTGTGCGCCGGCCCTCGCGCACGACCAGGTTGCGCAGCACAGGCGTCGCCGCGTCCAGGCTCTCGCGCTGGCGATCCCACCCGCGCAGGCCGCGCTCACGCGCCCAGCGCACGGCCGCCTCGCGGGCGCGGTTGCCAAGCTCCGAGGCGAGCAGGCAGTCCTCCATCGGCTCGACGCGCTTCCAGCCGCCAGAGGCGTGGAAGCCGCACACCAACTCGCCGTCCTCGTCTTCGCCGAAGGAGTACTCGAGCTTGTTGCGGTAGCGCCACTGCTCCAGCGCCGGAACGATCTCCTCCAACTCGTAGCCGTCCAGCTTGCCGATCCGCCGTAGCGCGTCGTCGACCTGTTCGCGCTTGATCTCCAGCTGGCGCTCGTAGGGGAGCACCTGCCAGGCGACGCCGGGGTGTTGAGCGGCCTCGGGAATCCGCTCCGGGCCGGGCGCGACGATCTTCGTCGCCCGCGCGTGCGCGTAGCTGCGCTTGCGCTTGAAGACTGTCGCACGCACGCGATCCCCCGGGATCGCGCCAGCGACGAACACGACATAGCCGTCCTCGCCGTAACGCGCGACGCCCTCGCCGCCGTGGGCGAGCCGGTCGACTGTCAGTTCGAGCTCATCGCCCCGCTCGGGGCGACTCATGCGACCAGCAGCTCCAGCAGCGCCTTCTGGGCGTGGCGACGGTTCTCGGCCTGGTCCCAGATGCGCTGACGCGGGCCGTAGAGAACCTCGCCGCTGATCTCCTCGCCGGGGTGCGCAGGCAGGCAGTGCAGCGCGATCGCGTCGGCGGCGGCGAGGTCCAGCAAGGCATCGTCGATGCGGTAGGGCGCGAGCGCCGTGCGGCGCTGCTGGCTGGCCGGTCGGAGATCCCGCCGATCTCCGACCGATGGCGATCCCGCCGTGTGCGCCGAATGGGGTATCGACTGCCGATCGGCGGTGTCCTCATCGCCCATGCTCACCCACACGTCGGTGTAGAGCACATGGGCGTCCGTCACGGCCTGCTCGGGATCGCGGCAGAGCGTCAGCGAGCCCATTGCCTCGGGCGGCAGCGTGAGATCGTCCTCGAGCGCGTAGCCGTCGGGCGAGGCGATCGCCACCTCCATTCCCGCCAGCGAGCCAAGGATCGCCAGCGAGCGGGCGACGTTTGTGCCGTCGCCGACGTAGGCCAGCCGCAGCCCGGCGAGCGATCCAAACGCCTCACGCACGGTCATCAGGTCGGCGAGCGCCTGACAAGGGTGGTGCAGGGCCGTGAGCATGTTGAAGACGGGGATTTCGGCGTGCTCGGCGAGCTCCTCGAGCACCGCGTCAGGTCCCGTGCGCATACCCACGGCTGCAACCTGGCGCGAGAGCACCAATACGGTGTCGCGCGGAGACTCGCCGCGGGAGAGCTGCATCTCGCCAGAACGCAGGACGACCGGATGCCCACCCAGCTCGTAGACGCCCATCTCGAAGGACAGGCGCGTGCGCGTAGAGGGCTTCTCGAAGATCAGCGCGACCCCGCGCCCGGCCAGCGCATGCGAAGACAGCGGCGCCGCCTTCAGCTCGATCGCACGATCCAGCAACGCGTCGAGCTCGGCCGCGCTAAGCTCGGCGCCTGTGAGGAGGTGGCGAGGCATAGGCCGCCAGTCTAGGCGGGAGGGGACGAGCGCGGCGTACGCGCTCGTCATCGCGCTCGCCTGCGCGGCTGCGTTGCTGGCCGCCGGCTGCGGGTCCAGCAAATACGGCGGATCGAGTACCGCCGCCTCCAGCACGAACGGATCGACGGCGTCGACGTCGGGGACGACCGGCAAGCCGAAGGAAGGTCTGATCCGAAACGGCAAGATCAACTACGCCAGCCCGCCGGCGAACGCACCTGTTCAGAAGGGGATCGTGAAGATCTCCTACCACGAGATCACGATCGAACCGGACACGCTGCGCGTGAAGGTCGGCAGCACGATCGAATGGGTCAACGAAGACCCGGTCGAACACAACGTCACCTCCGAACCGGGAGCGCCGAGCAAAATCGCCTCTGGCAACTTCGGCGAAGGACACACGTTCCGGTTCACCGTCACCAAACCGGGGATCATCCACTACAAGTGCACCAACCACCCGGCGACGATGAACGGGACGATCGAAGTCGTCAGCTGAAGTCCGGCATGCCCACCACCGGCGTGGACGGGGTGGCGTAGGTCTTGCGTGGTATCCGGCCCGCGCCGTGCGCGAGATGGCCGGCCTGGACCGCGGCGCGCATCGCGGCCGCCATCGCAACGGGGTCCTGGGCACGCGAGACGGCGCTTGCGACCATCACCGCGTCGCAGCCGAGCTCCATCGCCAGGGCTGCGTCGGAGGCGGTGCCGATGCCCGCGTCGAGCACCACCGGCACCTGAACGGATTCGCGGATCAGGGCGATGTTGTACGGGTTGCGGATGCCCATGCCGCTGCCGATCGGCGCGCCCAGCGGCATCACCGCGGCACAGCCCACGTCGACCAGCCGCCGCGCCAGCACCGGATCGTCGGTGGTGTAGGGGAGTACGACAAAGCCGTCGTCCACCAACCGCTCGGCGGCCTTCAGCAGCTCAGGCGCGTCGGGCAGAAGTGTGTCCTCGTCGCCGATCACCTCCAGCTTGATCCAGTCCGTCTCGAACGCCTCGCGCGCGAGCTTGGCCGTTATCACCGCGTCGCGAGCGGTGAAGCAGCCCGCTGTGTTGGGCAACACCTCGACCCCCTCGGCATCGAGCACGTCGATCAACGCGCCGCGCGAGCCACCCGCCGCCGCACCGGGGGCGGCCACGCCGCCGTTGCCGGCCGCAGCGCCACCCCCGGGCTGCCCGACCGTACTCGGCAGCTCGACCCTGCGCAGCGCCACCGTCGCCAGTTCGCTCCCCGACGCCCTGATCGACTCAGCCAGCAGGTCGAGCGAACGGAAGCCGCCAGTGCCGAGCAGCAGGCGCGAATGCAGCTCACGACCCGCTATCCGCAGCGGCTCGGTTTCCGTTCGTGTGCCTGCCATCGCCGAATCATCCTCCCTGCATCGCGGTGAGCACCTCTACTCGCGCGCCGTCTGGAATCGCATAGGTTTCCCAATCGGTGCGCGGCACCACCTCGCCGTCGATCGCCACCGCCACGCCGCGCGCCTGCGCGGGCAGGCCAAGACTGTCGACCAACGCCGCCACGGCTTCGCCGGCGTGGTGCTCGCGCTGCTGGCCGTTGAGCACTATCACGCCAGCTCCTCCATCAGGAGCTCGGCCGTGAGCGGCGCGAGCAAGATCCCGTTGCGGTGATGACCGGTCGCCCACAGCAGACCGTCGAGCCGGCCGTGGCCGACGATCGGCACGTTGTCGGGCGTCCCCGGCCGATAGCCGACGCCCAGCTCCTCGATCTGCAGCTCGCTGATTCCGGGCACCAGCTCGTGCGCGTCGCGCAACAGCTCGTAAACACCACCAGCCGTCGCGTTCGGCTCGAAGCCGCGCTCTTCGACCGTCGCGCCGAGCACATAGCGCCCGTCGCCGCGAGGGACTAGATAGCCGCCCTCAAAGCGCACCACGCCCTCCAGCAAGCCGGGTCCGGCGGGATCGCGTAGCCGCAGGATCTGTCCCTTGACAGGCCGCACGTTCACACCCGCGCCGGCTGGCAGCCCCGGCAGGGCGCCACTCCAAGCGCCGCCGGCGACGACGACCTCGCTCGCGGGGAGCACTTCACACGAAAGGGGGGCTTTGCCGACATGACTGTCCAAAGGGGGGGCCTTGTCCGAAAGGGGGGCCTTGCGTGCAACGGAGCTGCCCTCGGCAGAGAGTTGATCGCGCTCGCACTCGCGCTCGACGCGCACGCCGAGCACACGCACACCGGCCGAGTCGAACTCCAATCCGAGCACGGGCGTGTGGCGTCGCAGCCGCACCCCCTCGCGCTCGCACGCGCGCGACAGCGCCGCAATCACCTTGCGGGGATCGACGCTGTGGTCGTCGGGGGCGTGCAGGGCAAGCCGCACGGTCGGCGCCAGCGCAGGCTCGCGCTCACGCGCCTCGCTCGCTCGCAGGCGAGACGCGCGCAGGCCGAGTTCCTGACGAAAGGCGAGCTGGCGCTCGAGCTCGCGGGCCTCGTCGTCGTCGCGCGCCACCACCAGCGTTCCGCCGCGTCTCAGCCCCACCTCCGCCTCGGCCGCGAGTTCCAGCTCGGCGGCGAACTCGGGCCAGATCGCCGCCGAGCGCATTCCCAGCTCGAGCACGCCCCGGCCCGCCTCGCCGAACTCGACCTCGGACACCGGCGCAAGCATCCCGGCGGCGACGTGCGTCGCGCCGCCCCCCAGCTCGCCACGCTCGAAAACGGTCACGGACAGACCGCGCTGGGCCGCGCGCCAGGCGATCGACAGGCCGATGATGCCGCCACCGACGATCGCCAGGTCGAGCGTCGAGTCGCTGTGCGAGAACATGGATCTGATGCTAGACGCGTCGCCCTGCGCCAGCGTCCACGCGACCAGGCGAACGAAAGCGTGGCGCCGAGGCGGTCCGGAAACGGCGCGGCCAGATGTCAAACTGCCAGCGATGGCCCATCTGCGACCCGTCCCCGACCCTGACGGCGAGCAGCGCCGCGCGCGCCTGGCCTCCGCCCGGCTGTATCTCGTCTGCGACTGCATGCCCGGAGATCGCGACCTCGATGAGTTCCTCGCCGAAGCGATCGCCGGTGGGATCGATGTCGTGCAGTTGCGCGAGAAGCGCCTGGAGGACGAGTTCCTGCTGGAAGCGGCGAGCGTCGCCGCCGACGCCTGCGACGCGCACGGCGCGTTGTTCATCGTCAACGACCGTCCCGACATCGCCGCCGAGGTGCGCGCCGACGGCGTGCACGTAGGCCAAGACGATATGCCGGTGGCGGAGGTCCGCGAGATCGTCGGCCCAGACATGCTCGTGGGTCTCTCCACCCACGCCCCCTCAGAGATCGACGCCGCCCTCGCCACGAGCCCCGACGGCTCGCCCTATGTCGACTACATCGGCGTCGGCCCGGTGCACGCCACCCCCACCAAGCTCGGCCGCCCGCCGGTCGGCACCGAGCTGGTCGCCTATGCCTCCGCTCACGCCCACGTCCCTTTCTTCGCGATCGGCGGCATCGACGAGGAGAACATCGGGCCCGTGCTCGGCGCCGGCGCCTCACGCGTGTGCGTATTGCGCGCGATCAGTGACGCCGCCGAGCCGCGCCAAGCGGCGCTGGCGTTGCGCGCGGCGCTGGAGCTCGGGCCATATTCTTGCGGCGACGGGCTCGGCTAGCGTGCCAAGGGTCGGCGAACAGGAGTACGGGGCGCGCGAGCAGCGCTTGCTGGCGCGCCAGGAACGCGAGTTGGCGGAGCGCGCGGCGCTGCGGCCGCTTGGCGCGCGGGAGCGGCCCCGCGCGCTGGTCGTTGCCGTCGGGATTGCCGCGATACTGGCGGTGAGCGTGCTCGTCGGCGCGCTGAGCATCCATAACCTCTCCCGCCACGGCGGTTCGCTTCCGGCCGGCGTCTTCATCGCCGGCGTGCTGCTCGCACTTGCGAACGGCATGTACCGCCGCCGCTACTGGGCCGTCCTCTCCTTCGAGGCGCTGCTCGCCTTCCAGCTCATCGTCACCTCGCTGGCTTTGATCGTGGCCGAGACACTGCTTGCGGCCGGCATCTGCGCCGCGAGCATCGGGCTCGGCGGCTGGCTGTTCTGGAAGCTGGTGCGCGTGATGGGGCGCATCCAGGCCACAGAACAACAGGCCAGGGGCGAGGGGGCGGAGACAGACGAAGCGCTTCGATAGGCTCAGGCGCGCATGGCCGAATCAGCCTATGACTGCATCGTGATCGGCTCCGGACCCGGCGGCTACGTCGCCGCGATCCGCGCTGCGCAGCTCGGCAAGAAGACTGCCGTGGTCGAGAAGGACAAGGTCGGGGGCCGCTGCCTGAACTACGCCTGCATCCCAGCCAAGGCGGTGCTGCGCTCGGCCGACCTGCTCTCAGAGATCCGCGAGGCCGGCGACTACGGCTTGAACGTGGCCGGGGTCGAGGTCGATTACAACGCCGTACAGGAGCGGCGAGGGAAGGTCGTCTCGACACTCACCGGCGGTGTCGGCGGGCTGTTCAAGAAGAACGGGATAGACCTGATCGAGGGCGAGGCCGCGCTCTCGCCGAGCGGGGGCTCTGGCAACGGCGGTGGTGTGGGCGTGCGGATTGGCGAGCAGACGCTGACGGCCACCACGGTCATCCTCGCCACGGGCTCGGTCAAGCGGGCGATCCCGGGCGTGCGGTTCGGCGGTCGCGTGATCGGCACCGAGGAGGCGTGGGCTCTGCCGAGCTTGCCCGCCCGTCTGGCCGTCGTCGGCGCCGGCGCCTCGGGCGCTGAGATCGCCTCCGGGTTCGCACGGCTGGGCAGCGAGGTGCTGTTGCTGGAGATGCTCGACCGCGTGCTGCCGACCGAGGACGCCGACATCTCACGGCTGGCCGAACGGGGCCTGGGGCGCCAGGGGATCTCGATCCACACCGCCACACCCGTTCAGGACGTGCAGGCCGGCGAGGACAGCGTGCGTTTCAGCTACGGCGAGGAGACGGCAGACGTCGACTATCTCGTGATCGCTGCGGGCCGTGGCCCGGACGTCGATGCGCTCGGACTGACCGAGGCCGGCGTCGAGCTGGATACCAGATCGGGGGCACCCCCCATGGCGGGGGACGGTCCAGCTCCCGGCGGGCTGGTCAAGGTCGATGGCGCCCAGCGCACGTCGGCGGCGGGCATCTATGCGATCGGCGACCTGGTGCACGGACCCGCGCTCGCCCACAAGGCTTCTGATGAGGGCATCATCGCCGTCGAGGACGCCGCCGGCCTGGCGACGCATCCGCTCTCCTATCTCGACATCCCGCGCGCCACCTTCTGCACGCCGAACGTCGGCTCGTTCGGCCTGACCGAGGAGCAGGCGCGCGCGCAGGGCCACGAGGTCGTCGTCGGCAAGGTCCCCTACGGCGCGGTCGGCGGCGGCGCCGTCTACGGCGACCGCACCGGCCTGGTCAAGCTCGTCGGCGAGTCCAAGTACGGCGAGCTGTTGGGCGGGCACATCGTCGGCTCGCGCGCCACCGAGTTGATCCAGGAGCTCGTCAACGTGCGCGCGCTGGAGGGCGGCTTTGCCGAGGTGGCCAGGATCGTGCACGGCCACCCGACGCTCTCAGAGGCCGTGATGGAGGCGGGTCGGGCCGCCGACGGCTGGCTGATCCACGGCTGAGGGGTCGGTCGACCCTCAGACGCTTTCGGTGCAAGCGGAATAACCTCGGAGGCGATGTCCGCGCCAGACGCCGCCTTCTACTTCGACCTCGCTTCGCCGCTGGCCTACCTCGCCTCCGAGCGCGTTCTGCACACGATGCCCGTCGCCTGCGAGTGGCAGCCAGTGCTCGCGCGCGAGCTGCCCGAGGCTGAGTCCTTCGAGGGGTTTCGCTGCCGCGAGGACGAGGACATTTTCCGCCTGAACGTGGAGCTCCGCGCGCGCCAGCTGGGCCTGCAGGAACTGCGCTGGCCCGAGCCGTTCCCGTTCGACAGCGTCTTGGCGATGCGAGCCGTCACCTACGCCAAGTCGATCGGGCGTGCCGTGCCGTTTGCGCAGGCCGCGTTTCGCCAGGCGTTCGCGGGCGGGCGCTCACTGGCCGACACCGACAACATCCTGATCGCGGCGGCTGCCTGCGAGATGCATCCCTCAGCGGTGCTGAAGGCGCTGGAGCTGGTATCCGTCGCCGAGCAGCTGGCGGCGAGCACTGCGCAGGCCACCTCCGAGGGAGTACGCGACGTGCCGGCCGTGCGCGTCGGCGGCCGTGTCTTCCACGGCGAGCGCGCGCTGAAGGACGCCGCACGACACGCGAGCGAGAGCAACGCCCGATCGGGCGCCGAGCAGCGAATCCGCCGCGGGGCGCGCATGAAAGCCGGCCGCTGCTTTCGCGTGATCGTGCGCCGTGGCGGGCTGATGCCCGCGTTCCTGGCCAACCCCGACCGGCTCGACCATGTCGAGGTCGTCGAGATCGAAGGCGGTGAGGTCGTATTCCTGTGGGACATGCCACCACAGGCAGCCTCGCGCGTAGCGCGAGAAGTGCGCGAGGACCTGAACCTGATGGAGCGCGAGGACTTCCTGGCGCGCTGGAGTACCGTGGAAGACTGATGTCCGACACAGCCAGCGGCACGCCGACGAAGCCTTCCCTCCCCGAGCCCGAGACCGCCCGCGAGTGGCTCGCCACGATGACGCTGATCCGCCGCTTCGAGGAGCGGGCCGGCGAGATGTACGCGCGCGCGAAGGTCGGCGGCTTCCTGCATTTGGCGATCGGCGAGGAGGCGACGATCGTCGGCGGCGCGCGCGCCCTGCGCGAGCAGGACTACCTGGTCGCCACCTACCGCTCGCACGGCAACGCGATTGCCCGCGGCACCCCGCCCGAGCGAGTGATGGCCGAGCTGTTCGGCAAGGTAGACGGGTGCTCGAAAGGGCACGGCGGCTCGATGCACATGTTCGATGCGCAGCGCCGCTTCATGGGCGGCTACGGCATCGTCGGCGGCAACCTGCCGATTGCGGCCGGCATCGCGCTGGCGTGCGACCAGCGCGGCACAGACGAGGTGACCCTGTGCACGTTCGGCGACGGCGCCTCCAATCAGGGCACGTTCGGCGAGACGCTCAACCTGGCAGCGCTGTGGCGCCTGCCGGTCGTGTTCATGCTGATCAACAATCAGTTCGGCATGGGCACCTCGCTGGCACGCCACAGCGCCGTCACCGACCTGCGGCGCAAGGGCGAGTCGCTGGGAGTGCTTGGGGTGCGCTGCGACGGCATGGACGTGCTCGACACTCACAACGTCGTCTCGCGGGCGCTCGCGCGCGTGCGCGAGGAGCGCCATCCGCTGCTGGTGGAGGCCGTGACCTACCGCTTCCGCGGGCACTCGATGGCCGACCCCGAGGACTACCGCACGAAGGAGGAGGTCGCCCAGTGGCGCGAGCGCGACCCGATCCCGGCGTTTAGCGACCTACTCGAACGCGAGGGAATGCTTACTGTCGAGCAGCGCGAGCAGCTTGACCGCGAGGCGATCGCGCGAGTGGACGAGGCGGTCGATTTCGCCGAGCGCTCGCCGTTCCCAGAGCCGCACCAGCTCTACGAAGACGTGTACGTCCTCGACGAGCAGGTCCATGGCCACTACCACGCTGATGACGAGTCGCACGCGCGGCGGCTTGCCGACGCGACCGTGGGCTCGCCACCGCTCGGGGGACGTTCACAGTGAGCGAGCTTCGCTACAGGGACGCGCTCAAACTAGCCCTAAAAGAAGAGCTCTCGCGCGACGAGAACGTGATCCTGATGGGCGAGGACATCGGAGTCTTCGGCGTCGCCTTCAAGGGGACAGCGGGCCTGCTGGAGGAGTTCGGCGAGCGGCGCGTGCGCGACACGCCGATCTCGGAGAACACGATCGTCGGCATGGGCGTCGGCGCCGCGATGGTGGGTCTGCGCCCGGTCGTGGAGCTGATGACGGTCAATTTCGCGTTGCTCGCGTTTGATCAGATCGTCAATCACGCGGCGCATATTCACTATATGTTCGGGGGACAAGCGCGCGTGCCGCTGGTCGTGCGCATGCCGCAGGGAGCCGGGCACCAGTTGGGTCCCACGCACTCGCACAGCTTCGAGTCGCTGTTCCTGCACGTCCCCGGACTGCTGGTGGCGACCCCAGCCACGCCGGCGGACGCGCGCGGGCTGCTGAAGGCGGCGATCCGCGACGAGAACCCGGTCATCTTCATCGAGCACGAGTCGCTCTACGGCGTACGCGGGGAATTGGACGAGGCGGACGAGCGCCCGCTGCCGTTCGGTCTTGCGCGCGTCGCGCGCGAGGGTGGTGACGTGACGATCGTGGCCGTCTCGCGGATGGCGCTGACGGCAGAGCGTGCCGCCGAGCTTCTGTCGGCCGAGCACGGCATCGAGGCCGAAGTGATCGACCCGCGCACGCTGCGCCCGCTCGACCTCGACACGATCCTCGCGTCGGTAGCCAAGACCAACCGCTGCTTGGTGGTGGAGGAGGGCTGGCCGCACGGAGGCGTCGGCGCCAACCTGGCGGCGCTGATCTCAGAACAGGCTTTCGACGACCTCGACGCGCCGGTGACGCGTGTCAGTGGCGCGGATGTGCCGATGCCCTACTCCAAGCCGCTGGAGGAGATCGCGTTTCCGCGCGAGGCGGACATCGTGAGCGCCGTGCTCGGCGTCAGCGGCGTGGCGGAGGCGAGCCGATGACCGACGTTGTGATGCCGCGCCTGTCGGACACGATGGAGGAGGGCACGATCCTGCGTTGGCTCAAGCAGGACGGAGAGCAGGTGGAGCGCGGCGAGGAGCTGGTGGAGATCGAGACGGACAAGGCGACGATGACCTACGAGTCAGATCGCGAGGGCACGCTGCGGACAGTCGCCGGCGAGGGGGACACGTTGGCCGTAGGAGAGCTGATCGCGCGGATTGGGGACGTGTCGGCGGACGAGCCAACCGACGCGAGCGCGGGAGCGCCAGAGCCGGCGGCTGGTCCGGCCGAAGAGAGCCCGGTGACGACGGTCGCGACTCCAAACGGCGCCTCTGTCCAGCGACCGGCGCCGGGCGCGGGTGAGCGTGTGAAAGCATCGCCGCTCGCCCGCCGGATCGCGCGCGAGACGGGCGTTGACCTCGCGGGCGTGACCGGCAGCGGCCCCGGTGGGCGCATCGTCAAGGCCGATGTGGAGGGCGCAACGGGATCTCCCCCCATCGCTGCCGTGACCTCGGCCGAGGCAGACGCCACGGACACCTCGCCTGTCGAGGCAGTCGCCGGCGCCAAGGGCGAGGCCACCGCGGTCGAGCTCTCACGCACGCAGCGCACGATCGCGCGCAGGATGGCCGAGTCGAGGGCGACGATCCCCGATTTCACGCTGACGGCAGACGTGGACATGGAGCGGTGCGTGCGGCTGCGCGCGGAGCTAAAGCGTTTCTCGCACGCCGACGCCCCTACCTACAACGACATGATCGTCAAGGCCTGCGCGCTGGCACTGCGCGAGCACCCGCGCGCAAACGGCAGCTACCGCGACGGCCGCTTCGAGTTGCATTCGCGGGTGAACGTGGGCGTGGCGGTGGCGGTCGCCTCGGATGACCCCACCGCGGGCGCGCTGGTCGTACCGACACTGTTCGACGCTGACACGAAGGCACTCGGTGAGATCGCGCGCGAGACGCGGGCTCTGGCCGAGCGCGTGCGCGACGGCTCGATCACGCCGCCGGAGTTGAGCGGCGGGACGTTTACGGTCTCGAACCTGGGGATGTACGGGATCGCCAGCTTCACCGCGATCATCAACCCGCCGCAGGCAGCGATTCTTGCGGTCGGCGAGGTCGCCTCCCGTCCGGTCACCCGCAAGAAGAAGGCGATCGTCCGCCCGACGATGACCGTCACCCTCGCTTGCGACCACCGCATTCTCTATGGGGCCGACGCCGCCCTGTTCTTGGCGCGCATACGCGAGCTGCTGGAAGAGCCGGCTTCGCTGGCGCTGTAACTGCGCTCGTGGGCGACGTTCAAATCCCGTAACGGACCTACGGACGTTACCCTTCCTCGCGATGGGAACGCTGCAGGAACTGGCCTCTGACCTGGGGGCGCAGGAGCTGCGGCTAGGCTGCTCTCATAACGATCGCAACTGAACAAAATCCACCTTCCGCCACCGTTGCCGCCGGCGGCATCGACATCCGCCGCCTCGGCACAGTCCCCTACCGGGACGCGCTGGCGCTTCAGACCGCGCTACAGGCCGACCGTCAAGCCGAGCGGATCCCCGACACGCTGTTGCTGCTCGAACACCCCCCCGTCTACACCCGCGGCCGCCGATCGACGCTCAAAGGGACCGCCGATCGGCCAGCCCGCGACGGCGAGCTGCCGCTGGGGGAGGACTTCTACCGCTCCCACGGCATCGAGATCGTCCCCACCGATCGCGGCGGGCGCGTCACCTACCACGGCCCTGGCCAGCTCGTTGGCTATCCGATCATGCGCGCGAGCGACGTCGGCGTTCACCTGCGCACGATGGAAGCGGCGATCGTCGCAGCGCTGGCCGACTACGGCATCGAGGCGCGCTCCCGCTGGGAGGAGGGCATCGACTACACCGGCGTATGGGTGCAGGACCGCAAGATCGCCTCGATCGGCGTGCACCTCTCGCGCGGCGTCTCGACGCACGGCTTCGCCGTCAACGTGACCAACGACCTGGAGCCATTCAGCTGGATCGTCCCCTGCGGCCTCGAGGGCGTGGCGATGACCTCGCTCGAGCACGAGCTCGGCCACGAGCCCGAGGGTGGGATTGACACGTTCGCCGAGCTGATGGCACAGCGTTTCTGCGAAGCCCACGACCGCGAGCCGGCGCTCGCATACTCCCTGTGGCACAGGTGAGCTCCACGGCGAACACCCCTGCCGAGCGCGAGCACGTTACCCGCTCGCGCGCCAACCCGGGGGGAATGGATGTGCTGAGCGTGCTCGGCCCCGACGTACGTCCGCTGCGCGAGCGCAAGCCACCCTGGTTCAAAGTGCCGGCCGCCGGCGGTGCGCGCTACCGCGAGCTCTCGGCCCTGATCGAGGAAGAGGGGCTGCACACGGTCTGCCAGGAGGCCGCCTGTCCGAACGTCGGCGAGTGCTGGGAGCGCGGCACGGCCACCTTCATGATCCTCGGCGACACCTGCACCCGCCGCTGCGGCTTCTGCAACGTCAAGACCGGCAAGCCGACCTGGGACGATCCGCTGGAGCCGGCGCGCGTGGCCCGCTCGATCGCGCGGATGGGCTTGCGCCACGCTGTCGTCACCTCAGTCGACCGCGACGACCTGCCAGACAAGGGGGCCTCCGCGTTCGTAGGCGTCATCCGCCAGGTGCGAAAGCAAGCTCCGGACTGCCAAATCGAGGTGCTCACCCCCGACTTCCAGGGCCAGGAGATGCCGCTGGCGAAGGTGATCGCCGAGCGCCCCGACGTCTTCAACCACAACGTCGAGGTCGTCCCGCGCCTGTACCCGATCGCGCGTCGCGGCTCGCAGTTCCTGCGCTCCTGCCGCGTACTGCGCACGGCCGCGGAGATCGGCGAAGGCGAGATCGTCACCAAGTCGGGCTTGATGGTGGGCCTCGGCGAGACCCACGAGGAGATGGTGCAAACATTCGAGGTCCTGCGCGAGCACGACGTGCAAGTGCTCACCGTCGGCCAGTACCTGCGCCCCTCCGAGCGCCACCTGCCGGTCGTGCGCTACTGGCACCCGGACGAGTTCGCCGCGCTGGAGCGGGCGGCCTACGCGCTCGGCTTCGACCACGTCGCCGCCGGTCCGCTCGTGCGCTCCTCCTACCACGCCGATCAACATGTGCCGCAACCGCGCCCCGGGATGGGACCGCTCGCCGCCAGCGAATAGGCGCCACCGCGACGGCGGATAGGGTGCGCGCAAGACAGGCCACGCCTCAGCGTGGCCCCATCACAACCTAGATGCTGCCGATCAAGGACAACCTCCCGCACGAGCGCCTGCCGCTCGTGGTGCTCGTCCTGGTCGTGCTGAACGTGCTCGCCTACGCGCTGCCGGCGCGGCCGCTGCCACTGGCGCCGATGCTGCTCGACGTCATGTCGCTGGCGCTGCTGGGCCCGAGCCTCGAGAGCGCGCTTGGCCATGCGCGCTTCCTGGCGCTGTGCGCGGCGGGCGCCGCGCTAGGGGTCGCGATCGGCGCGCTGCTCGACGAAGGCTCGGGAGCTGCGTTCGCCTTCACCGCCGCCGGCGCGACGGTGGCAACCCTGGGCGGCTATCTCGTGCGCTTCCCCCGCGCGCGGGTGCTCAGCCTCGTGCCGATCCCGTTCGTGGTGACGATCGTCGAGGTGCCGGCGGTTTTGCTGCTCGGCGTCTGGACCGCGGCGCAGCTCTACCTCGGGCTGGTCGGATGACGCGCATCGCCGTGCTCGCGGTCGCGGTGGCGTTCATTCTCGGCTTCGCATTTCTGACGATCGCGGGCATAAAGGCCGCTGGGATCGGCGTCGAGTCGATCGCCTCGATCGTGATCTTGTTGGTGCTGGTGGTTGGCATCGTCGGCGCGTTGCGTAATCCTCCACGGTGATGAGAGGACTCTCAGGAACCAGTTCGTGAGCGAGGCGCGGCTCCAGGAACTGGAGCGCGAGATGAGAAGGCGCGAGCGAACGGCTGCAAGGCTGCGGCGTCGCCGACGCAGACGCGCCATGCGTGCCTCGTCGGTCGGAACCGTCGCTGTCGTCTTGGCGGTATTCGCCGTGGTCAAGGGCCTGCCCGCGCTCGGGCTGAGCGGCGGCTCGAACACGAACGCGGCTCACGCCAACGCCGCCGGGTCCGGACACGGCGGTCACACCACTGCCCAACCGTCCAGGCCGACCCACTCGCCCGCCGGCCTGCCGCTCGGGCAGCCGCCGCTCGACCTCGACCTCAGCGGCAAGGACGACCAGGTGCAGGCCAACTTCCACCACCCGCCGCGAGCGGGCCTTCTCTTCGACCTCTCCACCGGCCGCGTGCTGTGGCAGCTGAACCCGCTCACGCACCTGCACATCGCGAGCCTGACGAAGATGATGACCGCGCTGCGGGTGGTGCGGACCTCATCCCCCGACGAAGACGTGCTCGTGACCAAGCAGGCCGTCGAAGCGGCCGGATCGAAGGTCGGCGTGCTGCCGCTCGGCAAGCACGTCTCGCTGCGCACGATGCTCTACGGCCTGCTGCTCCCTTCCGGCAACGACGCCGCCATCGCGCTCGCTCAACACGTCTCCGGCAGCATCGGCACATTCGTCGCCACCATGGACACCGAAGCCGCACGCCTGGGTATGGGCTGCACGCACTACACCTCGCCGTCGGGCTACGTAAACGCAAGTAACTACTCCTGTGCGGCCGACCTCGCCGAGCTGGCGCACGTCGATCTGGAGCAGCCGCTGCTGGCTCACATCGTGCGTTCGGCCAAGGCCGTGGTGCCGCTGCCGATCAAGGGCGGCAAGGCCTACCTGTACAACAACAACCCGCTACTCGTCTACGGCTACCCCGGCGCGAGCGGCCTGAAGACGGGCTTCACCGAACTGGCCGGCAACTGCCTGGTCGGCACCGCCGAGCGCGACGGCGTCCGACTCGGCGTCGTGCTGCTGCACTCCCCCGAATTGGGGCGACAGGCCGAGTTCCTGCTCAACCGAGGCTTCGAGGCCTACGGCCAGGAGCCGGTCAAAGCGCCGCCCGTCCCGTCCGGGCGCTGATCGGAGTAGCCTAAGCCCTCAACTTATTGACTGGCCAGTCAGCCAAGGGAGAGCGAAGTGGATCTTGACGACACGCCCGAGCAGGCGGCGCAGCGCGCGAAAGTGCGCGCCTGGCTCGAAGAGCACAAGGCAGAGGCACCGGTCCTGAGCGGGCCGGGCGCGTTGACGGACGAGGCCGAGATCGTCTCGGCGCGCAGGGCATGGCAGGGCAAGCTCGCCGAGGCGGGGTTGGCCGGCGTCACCTGGCCGAAGGAGTATGGCGGCCAGGGCCTCGGCCCGATCGAGCAAGTGATCTGCAACCAGGAGATCGCCCGCGCCGGCGTCCCCGGCATCCTCGACGCGATCGGCGTCGGCATGCTCGGGCCGACGATCATCGCCCACGGCTCCGAGGAGCAGAAGGGGCGCTTCCTCGGTCCGATGCTGCACGGCGACGAGGTCTGGTGCCAGCTGTTCTCAGAGCCCGCGGCCGGCTCTGACCTGGCGGCGGTGCAAACGCGTGCGCGCCAGGCCGACGATGGCAGCTGGCGTTTGAGCGGCCAGAAGGTGTGGACGACCAACGCTCAGTTCTCCTCCTACGGGCTGCTGCTCGCGCGCACCGACCCCGAGCAGCACAAGCACAAGGGCTTGACGATGTTCATCATCCCGATGGACGCTCCCGGCGTGACGGTGCGCGGCCTGCGCCAGATCTCCGGCGAGGCCGAGTTCAACGAGGTCTTCCTCGACGACGTAGAGCTCCCCGCGGATGCCGTCGTCGGCGGGGTCGGCAGCGGCTGGGGTACGGCGTTGACGACGCTGATGTTCGAGCGGGTGACGATCGGCCTCGGCGGCGAGGGGCTCGGCTACAACTCGGTGCGCTTCGCCGGTGGCATCGCGTCCGACGAGCACGGGCGCCGAGATCCGGAGGTGCGCAAGCAGCTCGGCGAGATCGCCTCAGAACTGCTGGCCGTGCGCTTCACCGGCTACCGCACGCTGACCGCGCTTCAACGCGGCCAGATCCCCGGGCCGGAGGCGGGGCTCGCAAAGGTGACGATCGTCAACGGCGCGATCAAAGCGGGCGATCTGATCGCCGACGTGCTTGGGCCCGACGCGCTGGATGAGAGCAGCGAGTGGGCGTACATGATCTCCTTCCTGCCCGGTCTGAAGTCGGCGGGCGGGACCGAAGAGATCTTGCGCAACACGATCGGAGAGCGCGTGCTCGGCCTGCCGCCGGAGCCACGTCTCGACAAGGGCATCCCATTTTCGGAGCTTCGCTCCAAGGAAGGAGCCGGAGTATGACCCACCCAACCCAACCTTTTCCCCGCGCCTGCCGGCGCGCGGAAAGGCAGATAGTAGGTGCGGCATGAATCTCGCACTCTCAGACGAGCAGGAGTTCCTGCGCGAGGCAGCCCGTGGCACGCTCTCGCGCTTCAAGACGCTGGAGGCGGCTCGTGAGGCGCTCGACGGCAACGACGCGGCCCTGCCCGACCTGTGGCCGACCGCATGTGAGGCTGGCTGGCCGGGCCTGTTGATCGACGAAGCCCACGGTGGCGCCGGGCTTGACGCGTTCGACGCGATGCTCGTGCTTGGCGAGTGCGGGCGCGTGCTCGCGAGCGTGCCGCTGCTCGGGCACCTGCCGGCCACGGCCATCCTCGCCGACGCGCCCAAGGTGGCCGACTACCTGCCCGCGCTGGCGAGCGGCGAGCGGCGAGCGGCGTATCTGCCATCGCAGCCGCCCACCGACGTCGATCCGCGCTGGAGCGCCGACCCCGCCCACGGGATGGAGCGGCCGCCGCTGGCGACGGGCGCGGCGCCAGACGCAGGCGGCGAGGTGAAGCTGAGCGGCGCCTATGGCTTCGTACCCGACGCTCCCGGCGCGGGCGCCCTCGTCGGCGTGGCGCTTATCGATGGCGAGCCGACCGGAGTGGTGGTGATGGCGAACGCCGATGGTGTGAAGATCGAGCCCGTGCGACGCTACGACGCCACACGATCGCTCGCGCATGTGAGGCTCGAGGACGCCGCCGCGACGGTGCTCGACGCGCCCGTGGAGTCGCTTGCCGGCGCCTGGCACCTGGCACAGGCGCTGATTGCCGCCGAGTCGCTCGGCAGCGTGGAGACGGCGCTGGAGAGCTCGGTGTCCTATGCCAAGGAGCGCTTCACGTTCGGGCGCGCGATCGGCTCCTACCAGGCGGTCAAGCACTCGCTGACCGAGGTGCTGCGCCAACTGGAGAACGGCCGCTCGCTGCTCTACTACGCGGGGTGGTCGCGCAACGGCGCCCCCGCGGAGTTCCCGCTGGCGGCGAGCGCGGCGCGCTCGGTGGCCGGCCGGGCGCTCGACCAGGGGGCGCGCACGATGATCTCCGTTCACGGCGGCATCGGCGCCACCTGGGAGCACGACGCGCCGCTGTACTTCCGCCGCGCCCAGCTCTCCCGCCGCCTGCTCGGCGGCACCGCGGCCGCTACCGACCGGGTCGCGGGCGAGCTGATCGCGCAGGCCGACGCCGCGTAGACCCTCCGGATGCGGACACCCCTACCGGGGTGTCCGTTTGGTGGGTTTGGTGGGTTTGGTCGTGGCGACGGTGGCGGCTTCCAGCGAGGCCGCCACCGGAGCGCCATAAGCCGCGTGGACCGCTTCGACCATCGCCGGCGGGATGCCGCAATTGATGCACAAGCCATGCTGTGACCAGGAGATCGCGCGGGCCAGCACCTGGTCGGCGTAGGTGACGCCAGTCGGGTCGTGGCCGTAGTAGTCGTAGGCCGCGTCCCAAGCCGAACCGTCCAAAGAGAAACTTGCCCCGTCAGAGGAGAGCAGGTGCGCGCCGGCCATGATCGAGTCGAAGTCGTCGTAGATCGACGGGTGCTTGGCGGTCATGTGGTCGTAGGACGCGGGGCGCGCGCCATAGCGGTAGGAGTTGCTCACCAGCGCCCAGGTGGATGGGGTTCCCGCCCCGCCGTTGGTCACGTTGAACTGCATCGGCCCGCCGCAACAGCCGGCGAAGTTCAGACTGCGGTAGATGCCGGGGGACGTCGAGAAAGCCGACTCCTGGCGGTGGATCGAGGCGATCAACAGCCAGTTGACGCCGAACGTGCGCTGGGCGGTCGCGTAGATCGGGTAGAAGCCCTGCATCCAGCGGTCGGAGATGTGGGTGCTCGTCTGGTCGAGGTAGACGGCCAGGTCGCGGTGCGCTTGCACGCTGGACGGATCGCCGACGATCGCCCGATGGCCAGCAACTGTGGATGTGCTCAGCGGAGCCGACGAGGCAGCCGGCTCCGGAGTGGCCGCGACGGCCAGCACCGCCGGCGGCGCGGCAGCCGGGGTCGAAGAGCCGCCTAGCAGCCCGCTCAGCGCAAGCACCAACACCGCCAGGCCGAGCACACCCAAAGCAACGGCCGCTACCCACGCTCCGCGCTCCGAGCCCGGCACAGGCACGTGCGCATCCAGCTGTTCCATGTGACCTACGCTAGCGACAGCGAGCCCAGCTTTGCGCCGAGCGAATCGAGCAACTCCGCGAACGAGGCTTCAAATTTCTCGACGCCCTCGCGCTCGAGCGTGTCCGTGACGTCGTCGTAATCGACACCCGTCGCCGCGAGTCGCTCGAACACGGCGTGCGCCTCGGTCATGCCCTCGGTCAGAGTCGCTCGCGGCGTGCCGTGGTCCTGGAAGGCACGGATCGTCTCCTCGGGCATCGTGTTGATCGTGTCCGGGCCGATCAGCTCGTCCACGTAGATCGTGTCGGGGTAGGACGGGTTCTTGGTCGAGGTCGACGCCCACAGCACCCGCTGCGGCGTGGCGCCCTTGCCCGCCAGGTACTCCCAGCGGGGCCCGTGGAAGATGTGCTGGTAGCGGTGGTAGGCGAGCTTGGCGTTGGCGACCGCCAGCTTGCCCTTCAGCTCCTCGGGCGCGCCGAGCTCATCCAGACGCCGGTCGGCCTCGGAGTCGATCCGCGACACGAAGAAGCTTGCGACCGAGGCGACCTTGCTTGGGTCGCCTCCCTCGGCGACCAGCCGCTCCAGGCCGCGGATGTAGGACTCGGCTACCTCTTCGTAGCGACGCAGCGAGAAGATCAGCGTGATGTTGATCGAGCGGCCCTTGGCGATCGCGTCCTCGATCGCCGCCAGTCCCGGCTTGGTCGCCGGGATCTTCACCAGCAGGTTGGGACGGTCGATCGTCTCGTGCAGATGGATCGCCTGGCGGAAGGTCGCAAGCGAGTCATAGGCCAAACGCGGATCGACCTCGATCGACACATAGCCGTCGCGGCCAAGACCCCCGTCCCATGTTGGGCGAAAGACGTCGCACGCCTCGCGGATGTCCTGCTCGGCCAGCGTCCAGAAGGCCTGCTCGACGTCGCTTGTGCCGAGCTGATGCAACTGCTCGTCGTAGTCCTGCCCGGCGCTCATCGCCTTCTGGAAGATGGTCGGGTTGGAGGTGGCGCCGACCACGGCGTCAGCGTCGATCAGCTGCTGCAGGTGGCCGCCGCGGATGACGCCCCGCGAGAGCGAGTCGATCCACACGCTCTGCCCGAGCACGGAGAGACGATTCAGCGGCGAGGATTTCGAGGACATGGCCTCAGCTTAGAACTCCAGCAGCGCGCAGGCGCGCGCGATGACCGACTCGGCGGTGAAGCCGAACTTCTCGAGCACGGTGGCGCCGGGCGCCGAGGCGCCGAAGCGATCGATCCCGAGCACGTCGCCACGGTCACCCACCCACTTCCACCAGCTCATGCTCACACCCGTCTCGACGGCAAGACGGGCGGTTGTCTGGGGGGGAAGGACCTCGTCGCGGTAGTCGCGTGACTGGGCTTCGAAGAGCTCCATACATGGCATCGACACAACCCGGACGCGCGTGCCCTGCGCGGCCAGATCACGAGCCGCCTCAAGCGCAAGTGAGACCTCGCTGCCAGTGGCGATCAGCACCAGCTCGGGGGCGTCCTCGGCCGAGTCCCACAACACGTAGGCGCCGCGCTCCAAGCCGTCCGCCGGCGCGCAGACCGGCTGCCTCGTCTCGCCTGGCGCACCATTCGCGGCGCCGTCGCCGGCGCCCGACGCGCCCTCAGCACGAGCGAACACCGGCAGATTCTGGCGCGAGAGCAAGAGCGCGACCGGGCCGTCTTCGCGCTCGAGCGCGACTCGCCAGGCAACCGACGTCTCGTTGGCGTCGGCCGGGCGGATCACCCACAGGCGAGGGATCGCACGCAACGCTGCGTAGTGCTCGACCGGCTGGTGGGTCGGGCCATCCTCGCCAAGGCCGACAGAATCGTGCGTCCACACCCACACGACCGGCAGCGACATCAAAGCCGACAGGCGCACGGACGGACGCATGTAGTCGGAGAAGATCAGGAAGGTCGAGCCGTAGGGCTTGACCATCGCTCCGTGCGTCGCCAGACCGTTGACGATCGCGCCCATCGCGTGCTCGCGGATGCCGAAAGGGATGTTGCGGCCGACGTGCACGCGCGAGTACTCGCCGGCGCCCTCGAACAGCGTCTTGGTCGACTCGACCAGGTCTGCCGCGCCGCCGGCCATCGTCGGCGCATACTCCCCAAACGCCGCCATCGCCTTCTGCCCGGCCGAGCGGGTGGCGATCTTCTCGCCCGCCGCGAACGTCGGCAACGCGTCGCGCCAACCCTCGCGCAGCTGACCGGCCCAGGCGCGGTCCCATTCCTCGGCCAGCTCGCCGTAGCGCTCACGCCACGCCGCTTCACACTGCTGCCATTCGGCCTGCGCGGCGGCGCCCGAGTCGCGTAGCGACATGTGCTCGTAGACACGCTCGTCGACCTGGAAGTGAGCCTCGGGGTCAAAGCCCATCACGAGCTTGGTTGCGCGCACCTCCTCCTCGCCGAGCGGGGCCCCGTGGGCTTTGGCAGTGTCGAGCGCTTTGGGGGCCGGGTAGGCGATGTGCGAGCGCACACAGATAAACGATGGGCGCTCAGTTTCCTCGCGCGCCGCGATCAGTGCAGTGTGCAAGGCGTCGAGGTCCTCGGAGTCGGCGACGCGCTGAACGTGCCAGCCCTCGGCGTGCATGCGCGCGACGTGGTTCTCGGTGTCGAAGGAGATCGAAGTGGTGCCGTCGATCGTGATGCGGTTGTCGTCGTAGCAGACGATCAACTTGCCCAGGCCGAAGTGGCCGGCGATCGAGGCGGCTTCTTGGGAGACGCCCTCCATCATGTCGCCGTCCGAGCAGATCGCGTAGGTTCGATGATCGACGACCTCGTAGCCGGAGCGATTGAAACGCTCGGCCAGGAAGCGCTCGGCCATCGCCATGCCGACGGCGTTGGCCACGCCCTGCCCGAGCGGGCCTGTCGTCACCTCGACACCGGCGGTGTGGCTGCGCTCGGGGTGCCCCGGTGTGCGCGAGTCCCACTGGCGGAAGCTCCGCAGATCCTCCAGCGACAGGTCGAATCCGCACAGGTGCGTGAGCGCGTACTGCAGCACGCAGGCGTGACCCGCGCTGAGCACGAAACGGTCGCGGTCGCGCCAGTGCGTGTCGGCGGGGTTCAATCGCAGCATCCGCCGGTACAGGACATAGGCCAGCGGCGCAAGCGCCATCGCGGTGCCCGGATGGCCGGCGCCCGCCTTCTGCACGGCGTCCATCGCCAGCGCCCTGATCGTGTCGATCGAGCGCATGCGGATCTCGCGCTCCTCACCGGGTAGGCCAAGCGCAGTTGAAGTGCTCACCTCGCGGACCGCAGCCATAGCTTGCGATCCTAGCGGCGCGCGGCCGGCTTCGTTCAGCTGATGTAAGGCCGGCGGCGGGGACGCCGTTCAGCTGACGTAAGGGCGACGCCGGCGCGGCGGAAAGCCGGCCACCCTGTGGCGGCGTCCCTCCGAGCACCAGCACCGCCGCGGTCGCACCCGCACCAGCCAGTGCAGGTCGTGACGGCTGTGGGAGCGCCGGTAGGGCCAGCGCGGGTGCAGGGTGCGCACCATCAGCTTCTGCTCGCAGCTCAGCTCTCTCATCTCAATTCAACCTCCGTGTCGTGCGAGCGTTAGCCAAGGCGTCCAGCCGATAGGACGCCCGTTTGCCGTAGCGCACAACTAATAGTACGATACCTACAGAATGCCGACCGCCCGTGGAAGTCGAAGTGCGAACGCTTGCCGCCACCTCCGAGTCCCACGATCCGACCTGACTGCAGGCTGGAACTGCTCCTTGCAAAGGTTCCAGGGGATCAACGTCGCCGTGCATCGTGCAACCTCCCAACCGATCGGAGACATCCCGTGAAGAAAACAAATAAATCATTGATTACGCATCCTGTCAAGAGCTAAGGTATGGCAATGGCCGACAGGACCCGCCCATCCAGATCTCGCTCCCGCGGCTCGCGCGGTCTGCCGCGCGGCCCACAGGCGCTGCCGCCCGAGCAGGTGGCCGCCGACCAGCGCGAGCGGCTGTACGAGGCGATGATCCAGTCGGTCAACGAGCGCGGCTTCGTCGCGACCACGATCTCCGACCTGGTCGCGGGCGCCGGCGTCTCGCGGCGCAGCTTCTACGAGCATTTCCAGAACAAGGAGGAGTGCCTGCTGGCCACCTACGACGCGCTGATCGAGCGCCTGACCGCGCAGATCGCCGAGAGCTTCGACCCCGAGGCCGACTGGACCGTGCAGATAGAGACGTTCGTGCGGGCCCTGTTTGAAGCCTCGAGCGACCGTCCCGACGCGGCGCGACTGGTGTCGGTGGAGATGGGGGCAGCCGGCCCGATCGGGATCGAGCGCTGGGCGCGCGACGCCGACCGGCTGGCGCGGTTCGTCTCCTACATCTTCGAGCACGCGCCCGGCGAGGGCTCGGTGCCGGCGCCACTGGCGCGCGCAATCGTCGGCGCGCTGCGGACGATCCTGTACGCGCGCGTGCGCCGTGAGCGCTCGAGCCGCTCCCTGAAGACCGAACTGCAGAAGCTGACGCCGGACATCGTGTCTTGGATCCTCGCCTTCTACCCCGTGCCGGAGCCGATCCCTGAGCGTCCGCGCTCGCGGCGCGTGCACCTGCAGGGCGGCCGCGCGCCCGGCTCGCTCTCACCTTCGCCGCCATGGGCGCCGCGCGGGCTGCCACGCGGCGAGCACAATCTGCCGCGCGGTTGGGTGGCGCACAACCAACGCGAACGGATCTTCGACGCCGTCGCCAATCTGACCGCCGGCAAGGGCTACCCGGCCCTGAGCCTGGAGGAGATCGTCGCCGACGCCGCCATCTCGCTGCAGACCTTCTACGAGCACTTCGACAACAAGGAGGAGGCGTTCCTTGCCACCTTCGAGATGGGGCACGCCAAGGCGACCGCCGCAATCAACCGCTCGCTGGACCTGAAGCTCTCCTGGCAGCAAAACATCCGCCGCGGGCTGAACGCATTGCTCGAGTTCCTCGCCGCGGAGCCGGCGATCGCGCGACTGGCGTGCCTGGACATCCTGATCGCATATCCGCACGTGACCGGCCGCGTCAACGAGGCCAACTTCTCCTACATCGAGCTGCTCGACATCGGCCCGGACAACACCTATCCGAACCTGCCCGCGCCGGTGATGCGCGAAGCCTCGGTCGGGGGGATCTTCGAGCTGCTGCACGACTACGTGCTGCGCGGGCGCACAGAGCGCGTCACCGAGTTGAGCGACTACGCGATGTACCTCGTGGTGACGCCGTTTGCCGGGCGGGAGATCGCGGCGCAGGCGGTGGCGGAGACCTGACCAGGCAGCGCTTCTTGTCGGCCCCTTCGGCAACTTTCGCGAAAGTGCGCCCGGCGGGAATCGAACCCGCGGCCTGCGGTTTGAAAGACCGCTGCTCTTTGGCTCCCCGAAGAGAACCGTTGACCACTGAGCTACGGGCGCCTACGGGTTCCCGTCCTGAGCGGGCCCCGGCGAGCAGCTTAGCTGAGA
>Ga0105240_10003566_pt1 | contig 24139 bp, 29 predicted proteins | sample KBSC54metaG_FD_80426 | JGI IMG/M metagenome (GOLD analysis project Ga0105240, IMG submission 80426) | Corn rhizosphere microbial communities from Kellogg Biological Station, Michigan, USA - KBS C5-4 metaG | ecosystem: Host-associated > Plants > Roots > Rhizosphere > Soil | place: Michigan, USA...
GATTAAAAATAACCAAAACTTACTTGCATAATAGATTGATAATTCATAAGATAATGCTTATATTTGCAGACTCAAATTTTTTGACTTCTTTACATAATTTTAATACTGATTAGAGATGGGTAAATCTAAGCTTCTGTTCATCACACATGAAATGTCACCTTTCCTCGAACTCTCTAAAATTTCTGAAATAACCCGCCAGCTTCCCCAGGCCATGCAGGAAAAAGGTTACGAGATACGTATCCTGATGCCACGTTTCGGAAATATTAATGAGCGCAGGAACAGGCTTCATGAGGTGATCCGTTTATCGGGTATGAATATCATTATTAATGATAATGATAATCCTTTGATCATCAAAGTTGCGTCTATCCCGGCAGCGCGCATGCAGGTATATTTTTTAGATAACGAAGAATATTTTCAGCGTAAGCACGTATTTGCTGATAAGGATGGGAAATTTTATGCTGACAATGATGAGAGGACTATTTTCTTTTGCAAAGGCGCATTAGAAACAGTAAAAAAATTAGGCTGGGCGCCTGATATCATTCATTGCCACGGCTGGATGAGCTCATTAGTGCCGGCTTATTTAAAAACTACTTATAAGGATGATCCGACATTTAAAAACTCAAAAGTAGTCTATTCTATTTATGAGAATGATTTTACAGGTCAGATGAGTTCTGATTTTACAAACAAAGCCGTTATGGCTGACATGACTGAAGAACACACCGAGGTTTACAAGCCAGGTACCAATTCAGCGCTATATGCCGGTGCCATTCATTATTCTGACGGGATAGTTTTGGGCAGCGAAAATATTGACGATGAAGTGTTAAATAATGTTAAAAACAGCAATAAATCGGTTTTAGAATTTAATTCCACTTCTGATTTCGAAAATTATTACAATTTTTACGACGAAATTACCAATGAAGAATTGGTACATGTTGCATAAGTTTTGAGATCATAATATGAAATTTTTCCGATTAGACTTATTGACCCTGTTAATAAGTCTTTTTATTTTAAATAGTTGTAAAAACAAAGATACCATTGGGCTCGGGGCAGATTCATCTACCCAACTTAATGGTTCATTGATCGATACGTCTACAGTGGTGGTTAATACCATGCCCGATGTTGGCAACCCTTTATCGAAGGATTCTATCCAAACATCCGGGCTTACCAAGATACCTTTTGGCTATCTTAACGATCCTGTGTTTGGTACTACGGAATCAAATGTTGCGCTGGCATTAAACTTACCCCATGAAACATCATACTCGCTTCCAACCGGTACGATTGCAATCGATTCAGCTGTATTGGTTATGCCATATGCCGATGGTTTTTATGGCGATTCTTTGACATCGAAATATAAAGTAAATGTGTACCAGCTGGCAAACCGCATAAAAAGCACACCTTATTCTAACTTGGACAGCTGGGCTACACAAGGTGGTGTTTTAGGCACGAGCACCTTTTTTGCCCGTACTCACGATAGTATAAAGAGGTATAATATAATTACCGGGAAACCGGATACGCTAATAAAAGCGCCGCCGCAGCTTAGAATTCCTATTGATAAGAGTTTTATCAATTCGATATTATTTAATGCTGGCAGTGCGCAGTTAAGCTCCAATTCAACATTCCTGAATAATGTAAAAGGCTTGTATCTTACAATAGATAAAACCGGTACGACCGGCGTTGGAGGCACATTTATGTTCAGTTCGTCGGATTCATTGAACGTGTACTATCGTACAATAGATGGAACTACGATAGATACAGCGATGGTTACATTGCCGATCACTACACACGTGTCACAGATAAAACACACGTCATCGAATATACTTACCACAGAATTTGCGGATAGCACCAGTTCAAGGGATCTGATGTATCTTCAGGGATTGGCTGGAACCAAGGTTAAGATCAAATTTCCATACCTCAAAAACCTTAATACCACCCTGGGAAAAATTGTCGTAAACAGAGCGGAACTGGTTATTACAACGAACCCGGGATCAACTATACCGTTCAGCCCATTGCCTAAACTGACGATGTATAAATATGACATAGCACATCAGATTGTTGAGCTGCAGGATGCAAATGCTGGTTCATCTTTTGTAGATCCTCGTTATATAAGTCCGGCCGTATTTGGCGGGTATTATATACGTGCAAGTAATAGTTACCATTTCGTCATAACCGGATATGTTCAGGATCTTATTGACGGACGGACAATCGACTACGGAACTTTTCTGGCTCCAATTGACACAGCAAGTAAAACCACTGTTGCTATTGGTCCAACCACACAAATGACAGGAAGGCTGGTTGCGGTTGGAACCCCACCGTCAAATTCCCCAAATTATCCCTACCGGATTAAGCTAAATATTATTTACACCAAAATAAAATAGATCAAGGCCTCTTACGAGGCCTTTTTTATTGATTAATTGTAAATTAGATTAACTAACTTCGATAGGATGATATCCCATTCGGATCTTTTGAATAAGCTTAACTTTTTTACCGAACCCGGACTTAAGGACGAGCTATTAAAACACGGACAAATAGAATCGTTCAATAAAGGCGATATCATTGTTCGCGATGGACAATATGTTAAATTCTTACCTATTGTACTTAAAGGATCGATCAGGGTTTTCCAGCAAAGCGAGGATAGGGAGATATTACTTTACTATGTGAGGCCTGATGAAACCTGCACTATGTCGCTGGCGGCAGCCTATTTTAATAATAAAAGCACGTCGCACGGCGTAGTAACTGAGCCAACGGATGTGCTGATTTTTCCAGCCAGTATGATCGAACAGTGGCAATTAAAATACCCATCATGGAACCGGTATATAATGCAGATGTTCCGGACGCGTTACGATCAATTAATCAATTCATTTCAGGGTGTGGCTTTTGAGAATATTGATACCCGCGTAATGGAGTATTTGAAAGCGGCCGCCAGGAAAGAAAATGGGAAGTCTGTCAACCTATCTCACCAACAGCTAGCCGATGAGCTTGGTACCACCCGGGTAGTAATATCTCGTATTCTAAAAGATTACGAGCGGAACAATAAGATTAAACTCTACCGCGGGCGGATCGAACTAGTGTCCTGAAAAATATTTTTGCTTGTGTATCTTTTGATACCGTTCTGGCAATTAGCGACTTATAATTTTGCCGGTAAATAATTGTAAAACTTAAAACAAGCAACATTATGAAAACATTACATTGTGCAGACGCCGGCTTTGATTGTGCAGCCGTGATCCATGCAGAAACCGACGAAGAAATTTTAACCCAGGCAGCAGAACATGCCAAATCAGTTCACGGACTTTCTGTAACACCAGAATTGGCTGAACAGATAAAAGGTTTGATCAAAGAAGAGGAATAGTCCAGAAAGAGATTTGACAACTTTTCTGAAAGTTGTCAAATCTTTATCATATATTAATATTGCTTTTATTGTCGTTATACTGAAGATCCAGCAGATTTTTGATGTCCAGTTCTTCTAACGCCTCAGTTTTAAAAAGATAAGAAATAATACCTTTTTGTATACTTAATTCCTTCTGCATAAGCGGATCATTAAGTATCTTCTCTTCAAATAGCGGATAGGTATTATAATTTAATTCATCTCTTTCGTGAACATACATATCAACCGTATCAATAGCAAATGAAGAAATATCATTTAATCTTGATATATTTTTATCAAGCATGAAATTTAATGCTTCAAGCACTGAGGTACAGGAGTCAAGTGCTGAAGATGCAAGAATGGTTTCGAAGTTATGGGGTGTGGCGTATTAATATCTACCGCATTTAAATAAAATTCTATTTGTTTAGTATTCCCAAAATCTGGAACCAATAAACAATTGTAAATCAAATCAATGGCTTCTCTTAGTTTTTGTCTATCACCAAAATTAAAATTTTCAGAGAAGAAAACATAATTAGGATAAAGCCGCTCACAGGTTAAATAAGCAAAAGTAAGCTGCTTGTTGTAATCAAGCTTTTCGAGCAGTTTTATTTCTTCAATAGCCATCGCTTGATAATCTTCCTAGAATTCTAACTCTAACAACACCGGACAATGGTCGGAATGCTTTGCCTCGGGTAATATGGCTACACGTTTGATATTTTCTTCCAGCTCTTTGGTCGCCATGGCATAATCGATACGCCAGCCCAGGTTCTTAGCGCGGGAATTGGCACGAAAGCTCCACCAGGTATAGTTGTGCGGCTCCTTGTTCAAATGCCTGAATGTGTCGATATAGCCCGATTCGATAAAATCTTCCATCCATTCACGTTCTTCAGGTAGGAAGCCGGATGAATTGGCGTTTGATTTAGGGTTATGGATATCAATAGGCCTATGACAAATGTTATAATCACCACAGATCACCAGTTTAGGGTACTCAACTTTTAACAGGGTAAGGTATTTACCAAATTCATCCAGGAAACGATATTTAAAAATTTGACGCTCGTCACTACTTGATCCTGAGGGGAAGTATACGCTCATTACCGACACATCGTCAAAATCTACGCGGATATTACGCCCTTCGCGGTCAAAGTCGGGGATGCCGCAGCCATATTCTATATGATTGGGTAGCACCTTAGTAAAAATAGCTGTCCCGCTGTAGCCTTTCTTCTCAGCCGGGAACCAGAAGTGCTGGTAGCCCATTGCATCTACCAGGCCCAGGTCGGTCAGCACATCGGGGGTTGCTTTTATTTCTTGCAGGCAAACCACATCGGCATTGGTAGCTTGCAACCAGGCCAGCCAGTTTTTATTTATCGCCGAGCGGATGCCGTTAACGTTATAGGTAATGATCTTCATTTTTTGATTTCGGAGTGCGGATATTCGATTTCGGATTTATTATTTTCCAAGTTCTAGCAGACGATCCAATTGTTTACACTCTTTTTTGCTGAGCAGTTCCACCGTCATCGGTACATCCGCAACCGGTCGGTCGCGTTGATCCTTTTTTACGGCAGCTATGCGGTCGACCATATCCAGGCCCATTACCACTTCGCCGTAAACAGTGTAGTTTTGGTCGAGCTGAGGCGTACCGCCAACGCTTTCGTACCAATCACGCTGCCATTGCGAGAATTTATGGCCGTTCATTCTTGGCGCTTTTTCGAGGGTGTCCAACTTGCCTGCGGTATAACGCTTACCTTCCACAATATAAAACTGACAACCACTTGATGCTTTCTTCGGATTATCATCACGAGCAGCAGCCAACACACCACGTTTATGAAAAATGCTATCCCTAAACTCTGCAGGAACTGTGTAACTCACATCACCATTGCCCAGTTCAGCACCTGGCGCAGCTTTTTTTGGGTCTTTCGAATCCGGATCACCGCCCTGTATCATAAAATTCTGTATCACGCGATGAAATAGCGTACCATTATAAAAACCCTGTTTGGTTAGCTTTATAAAATTATCTCGGTGCTGCGGCGTTTCATTATACAGGCGAATAATGCATTCGCCGTAACTGGTCTTTATGCGTACGTATTGATTCTTAGGTCCGCCAGCAAACGCGGTTACCGTAACGAGTAAAAGTACCAGGGTAAATAATCTCTTCATGCTTATTTGTTGTTGGGTGATTGTAAGGTAGGAAAGTTCTTTTCAGTTTTAAAAATATGAACTTTTATCTTCAATTGCAGAGCTAACATTGCAGTCTTTTAACTTTACAACCTTCCAACCGTGGGGTTCACATCAACTCAAAATATTCAATTATCAAGGATTTCATAAGCATTTCCTGCTCCAGCAAAGTATAGTTAGGTACGGTTTTAACCAACTTCCAATGTGGCCAGCCATCCTGGTCGAGACCTTCCAGCTCATAAAAACCCATTTGGCTAAACAGTTTGCATGTAGCAATATGCATCAACTCTTCCTTTTGGCGTTTGCTGAACTTTTTTGGCCCCTGGCCCAATTCCTGCACACCAATCAAAAACAACATCACCTTAATATCAGGCGTATCGGTATCAAAATCTGCCGCTATTCTTTGCTGCAGCTCCGTCCATTTCAAATTAACTTCCGCGGGCTTCATGTGCCAAATATACGTTGACGAGGGTATTTAAAGAATTTCGCAGAACATCTTTACCACGACATTGTTACGATTACATTATATTTTGCATTCGTATTTAACTATTTTTGTGCGAAATGCGTCTTATACATAAAATCAAACGCAATTAGCTTTTTGAGACGAGTTAAATTACATATCATTTATACCTGGATCGTGCTATTCTGTTTTGCCGCGGGACAGGTGATGATATATGCTCACCAGCATTTGGTGAAATACAAAACACATCAGACTTCACAAAGCCAGACCTCGGTCTCCGAAAAATGCCAGATCTGTGATGCCATGCATCATAATACAATGGCACTAACTGATTACCACTACTTTATTCCGAATATTTCTTCAGACCATGTTTATAAGCAAGGTAAATATGATTTTGTAAGTATATCCCTCATCCTTTCGGCTGGCCGCTCGCCGCCTGTATCATAATGTTCCAGTTTAACAACTGCCTTACTGGCAATATTATTGATTTAACAACATTATTATGAAACTCAAAGTGCTTTATAGCATTCTAATATTATTAGTATACACCGCGGCATTTGCAAGTACCAAAACAATTAAAGATGGCATCCCGAATGGCGATGTTCTAGGGACACTTTCCGGTACGATAACCGACAAGGCCGATGGCAAGCCCATTCCAGGGGCGACCGTTTCTATCCCCGACTTACGCATCGGAACTGTATCTGATGTTAACGGTAAATATACGCTCGGACAATTACCAAAAGGCGTCTACCTTGTTCAGGTAAGTTTTGTTGGGTATGCCACTTTCAATCAACGCGTCGACTTGACCAAAACCAACAAACTGGATGTCATATTACAGGCATCCTCTATTGAAGCTGCGGAAGTTGTTATTACCGGCGTAAGTAAAGCCACTGAAATCAAACGCGACCCGGTGCCAATGGCGGCCGTAAGTAAAACCTATATTGATCAGCACTCGGCTTCAACCAACGTGATCGACGAGATAGCCAACTTACCTGGCATTAGCGCCGTTACCACGGGTCCTAACGTTTCCAAGCCCTTTATACATGGACTGGGCTATAACCGGGTGGTGACCTTGCAGGATGGTATTCGGCAGGAAGGCCAGCAATGGGGTGATGAACATGGTATAGAGGTAGATCAAAACTCAATTGATCGGGTTGAGGTGATCAAAGGCCCGGCCAGTTTAAGTTACGGTTCTGACGCCATTGGCGGCGTGGTGAACCTGCTGTCGCCTCCGCCGGTTCCGCAGGGAAAAATATTAGGTTCTTTTACCGGCGATTATGGCACCAATAACAATTTGCTTAGTGGCTCCTTCCGTTTGCAAGGAAATAATAATGGCTTGGTTTGGGGCACTATCATTTCTGCCAAAGAAGCCAAAGATTACCAAAACGACCATGACGGCCGCGTATATGGCACAGGTTTCCGCGAAAAGGATGCCCGTGTAATGGTTGGATTGAACAAATCGTGGGGATATTCCTACTTCAACGCGTCTGTGTTTGATGATGAGCAGGAAATACCCGATGGCAGCCGCGATTCGCTTTCACGTAAATTTACCCGACAGATCTCTGATTCTGATACTTTTCGTCCTATCGTCCCCAACTCAGTGTTGAACTCCTATAGCATTACACCCTTGCACCAGCATGTGCAGTTGTACCGCATTTATAACAATAGCAACTTTACCTTAGGCAGCGGTAACCTGATCGTCAACCTGGGTTATCAATATAGTCACCGTAGGGAATATACACATCCAACAGAGCCCGATATTGCAGGCTTAAACCTGCATCTGAGTACCTACACTTATGACGTAAAGTACAATTACATCATTGGTAATGACTTCGAAACCACTGTTGGCGTGAACGGTCAATACCAGAACAATACCATTGGCGATGCCACCGATTTTCCGATCCCGGCTTATCACCAGTTTGATGTCGGTCCATTTTTTATCATCAAAAAAACCTTTGGAAAATTAGATCTGGAAGGCGGCGCACGTTACGATAGCCGTTCATTCCACGGCCAAGCGGCTTATATCGATACCACCAATGCATACTATCCATCACTATACAACGGACCAAACCCGACCGTAACGCCCAATGTGATACAGCAATTTTCAGCACTGAACAAAACATTCACCGGGGCTACCGGAAGTTTTGGCGCGACTTATAACTTTTCAAATGCGTTTCTGATCAAGGCCAATATAGCACGCGGTTTCCGGGCGCCAAGCATTGCGGAATTATCAGCCAATGGTCCCGACCCAGGTTCGCAGATATACCATATGGGCGACAGCAATTTCAAACCTGAGTTTAATGTGCAGGAAGATATTGGCGCTTTCCTTACTTTACCAAACGTTTCGGCAAGTGTTGAGTTCTTCAATAACAATATACAGAACTATATTTTTCAACAACAGGAATTAAACACAGATGGCACTCCGGTTATAACCCAGGGGTACAATACCTTTACTTACACACAAAGCCATGCACGCATTAACGGCGGAGAGATAAACCTCGACCTGCACCCATGGCATTGGCTGCATTTTGAAAACTCATTGAGCCTGACTTACGGCACCAATTTAGGCAACGGTGAAAAGGTAGCGGACAGTCTGAAATACCTACCTTTCATTCCGCCCTTGCATACCCATTCTGAATTGCGCGGAACATTTGCCAAAGGGTTCGGATCATTTAAGAATGTTTACGGATTTGTAGGCTTCGACCATTACGATGCGCAAGACAAATTTTTTGCCGCTTATGGTACGGAAACTTATACAGCAGGTTACAACCTGATCAGCGCTGGCTTTGGCGGAAATATCGTGAATTCAGCAGGCGACCCAATTTTGAAAATATTTGTGGAAGGAACTAACCTCGGTAACAAGAATTACCAGTCGAATATGAGTCGCCTCAAATATTTTGACAACCCGACCGTACCAGCTGGCGTTCAGCCGGGCATATTCAATATGGGTAGAAATATCAGTATAAAGGTGGTAGTACCGTTTGACCTATCGCCGCACGTGAAGACGAACGGTTAATATTTATTTTACGTAGAGACGCGATGCATCGCGTCTCTACTCCACTCGTCATTGCGAGATTCTGTGTTGATATACAAGTAATCTGCATAATTTATTTACATTTGATTTAAGGCGGCTTTATGTTAGCCTGTTTAGAGCGGCTATTTTTTAAAGGTAGCTGCTCTAACTATTTAATACGAGTTCGTTTATTGTTTGTGTTTGCAAGTGATCAACCAGGTAAGGCTTTTGGGTTTTATAAATAGTATAGGTCATTTCCAGTAATTTTCTTTGCACGGCTACCGGTCCTTTCATCTTGATGCCATTACGGGAAACGATCCTCACAAATACGGCTTTGTATCTTTCCGAATGCCTGATGGCTGACAACGCAGGCATATACATTGCTTTACGTAAGTGACGGTTACCCCTTTTTGATATTCGGGGTTTGCCTTTAACCGATGTGCCCGATTCTTTCTCTTTTACATCCAGGCACGCGTAGCTTGTCAATTGCTTTTTACTTCTGATCAATTCAAACCCATTGGTTTCAGCCATGATCACAGCGGCAGTTAATATCCCTACCCCTGGTATTGAGGTAAGCAGGTTAACAGATCGGGCGATCTCTGTATCATTTTTTATAGCTGCTGTAATTTCAGCCAATATTTCTTTGAGTTGCCCATTAACCATTTTGATCCTGATCTTTATCCGGCTGATCGTTTGTTCACTTGGATAGGCTTCTACCTGTTCTGCATGTAACTGATTTTTTAATAACGTTCTTTCCGCTATCAGTTGGTCTCTTTCGCGGGTTATCTGTCTTAACTCCCTGAATACCTTTTTGGGTTGTATCCAGTCTTCCACTTTCTTCTCCAAGCCAAACAAGGACGCACATTTATGCTTATAAGACCTTTTTGAATAACGAAAAGGGCTTTAGATTACTTGTATATCAACACAGAATCTCGCAAAGACGTTATTTCAGACGATCGACAATTTCTTCGGCACTCAATTTCTCTTGTAAGCCACTCGCCATATCCTTAAATGCCAGCAATCCGCTTTGCATTTCCTCGCTGCCGATCAGCACTGTATAAGGAATGTGCTTATTGTTGGCATATTCCATTTGTTTTTTGATCTTGGCTCCGGCAGGGTATAGTTCGGCATAAATATTCTTCTCACGTAATTGCTGCAACAACGGTAAAGCATACCGCTCGCCTTCCTTCTCAAAACAGCAGATAAGCACTTGCGTACCTTGAATAGCCTCCGCTGGGAACAGGTTAAGCTCGTTCAGCACATCATAAATACGGTCCGCACCAAAGGATATCCCTACGCCGGTCAGTCCTTTCAAGCCGAACATTCCGGTCAGGTCATCATATCTTCCGCCGCCGCCGATGCTGCCCATAGCAACTTCATTTGTTTTTACTTCGAAGATGGCTCCGGTATAATAATTCAGTCCGCGGGCCAGTGTGATGTCGAGTTCTAAGTCGGCAGTTTTGAGTTTGCAATCGGCAATGTAATCCAATACCGTCTGCACTTCATCGCAGCCTTTTAAACCGATTTCTGATTTTGCAAGTGTATCGCGAAGGCTCGCCAGCTTGGCTTCATTCGTCCCCTGTAACAAAATTACCGGTTTTATTTTTTCAATGTCCGCTTGTGTAAATCCTCTCTCTAGCAACTCTTTAGTTACGCCATCCAGGCCGATTTTATCAAGCTTATCTATTGCAACTGTCAGATCAATTATATTATCACTTTTATCTATAGTTTCAGCAATTCCGGATAGAATTTTTCTATTATTAAGTTTTATGGTAAAATCTTTCAGTCCTAATTTGACTAATGCTTCGTCGTAGATCATCACAAATTCAGCCTCGTTCAGCAATGAATCAGAGCCAACTACATCGGCGTCGCACTGGTAAAATTCACGATAACGACCGCGCTGCGGTCGGTCAGCACGCCATACCGGCTGCACCTGAAAACGCTTGAACGGGAAGGTGATCTCATTCTGATGCATCACTACATAGCGGGCGAATGGAACGGTGAGGTCATAGCGGAGAGCTTTTTCGGATATATCTCCAGTTATAAGTTGTGAGTTTTGAGTAGCGAACTTTTGCTGGTCAACTTTTGCTAAAAAATCCCCGCTGTTCAAAATTTTGAATATCAATTTATCGCCCTCGTCACCATACTTACCCATTATCGTGCTCAGGTTCTCCATTGCAGGTGTTTCTATCTGCTGATAACCATATTTGCGGAACACGCTTTTTATAGTATCAAAAATATAGTTACGCCTGGCCATTTCGGCCGGAGAAAAGTCACGGGTGCCTTTGGGTACAGATGGTTTGATGGATGCCATAGCGTGCAAAGGTAACACGATTTATAAAATTTTACTGATTCCGGCGATGAATAGGCTTATCATAATCATGTAAATCCTTTAATCTGGCAAATCGTGGTTCAGACAAATACCATAGATTTGACTATGCACATTATAGCTCAGACTCCGCGTTATGTTATACGCGATTTTAAGCCAGAAGAAGAAGCGATTTACCTGGCGCTTTTTGATGACCCAAGAGTGACACTCCATTTACCAAAAAGAAGCCGAAAAGAGCAAATTGAAATATTCAGAAAAGCTATTGAAGGCTACAAGGAAAATATTGGTTTAGGTCGCTGGGGGATATTCAACAATATTGATGGCGACTATATCGGTATGTGCCTGCTGAGAAATTATTATGAACAAGAAGGGCGAATAGAATTAGGATACTCCCTGCGCTACAAATACTGGGGCAAAGGTATAGCCAGCGAAATGGCCCTTATTATGGTAAGCTATGCACTCACGCATACTTGCGCCAATGAAATCGTGGGTGTAACAACGTTGGGCAATACCGGTTCCCAAAGAGTTTTGGAAAAAGCAGGATTAACCCGCATGGATGATTTCCGGCGTGATGGTGAAGATCTGGCATTCTTCAGCATGATGGTGAATAAAAAAGGGGGATAATTTCCCCCTCTTCCATCAGCACAAACAACTTACATCTTAGTCGTATCTTTTGACATTTTGCCCTTTTTCATCTTGTCCATCTTCTTGTCCATTTTGTGATCCATCTTGCCCATTTTATCATGAGTCATTTTGGACATCTTACCGGTATCAGCAGGTAAACCTTTTACTGATGCCTGAGCGTTGATGCTGAAGCTCACCGCAACTACGACAACCATAACTACTTTTGAAATTGATTTCATACTGTTGTTTTTAGTTTTCTTACTTTTCTGCTTAGTAGTTCAACAAAAACAAACCTTACAAAGAATTTTAATTTTTATCTAATTCATTCTCAATCCTGTCTTGCATATCCTTTTTAAAGGTATCGTCCAAGTGCTTTTCGGAATTTGCAGAATCAGCAAATAACTGCCGAATCATTTGGCTGATCTTGATCGTTTGCTTTTGATAGGTACGGCATATCCCGCAGCCAAGCAAATGTATCCATAGTTCCATTTTTCCGCGCAGGGTAATGCGGCCGATAAGTCTTTTCTCGATCAGGAAGGTGGCCTTATGGCAGTTGTTTTGTATTTTCTTTAAGGTTCCCATATTCAAATCCAGTTTTTTTGAAGGCAAGCCCTCAGGTTAAGTTTAGTTCTATGGATGATCACCCAAAAATTGGATTGGGTTACTTTTAATTCCGAACAGATCACATCGGTAGACTGATCATCTATATGCTTCATCGTAAAAATGGATAACCAGAGCGCAGGCAGTTTTTGCATGCACTTTTGCAAAATGCTGTTGAATTCCTTATTGACCAGCGGGTCGTGATAATCAATCCCAAACGCTTTTGGTGCATGCTCATTATTCCAATGTCCATATTCAGGTTCAAAAAAGTCAGATTGCTCCTGTTCTGCACGCTGCACATCTGCATTGACCACCAGGCCGGATGATTTCTTCCGGTAAACATCAATGATCTTATACTTCAATATCGCCGTAAGCCAGGTACGCTCTGAGCTTTTCCCTTCAAACTTATCTACCTTTTGCAGTGCGGCTAAAAAAGTTTCCTGCACAAGGTCCTTGGCCTGTTCTTCGTCATTTATACGGGCAATGGCATAGGCATACAGGTAATCGGCATGTGTGGCAACCCAGTTTCGGGGTTCAAGCTGCTGAGTTTTGGTTATCATTTATAAAGATGATTAATATCGCTTAGTCGCAAGTCCGATCAAATCCTTACAAAATGTCCGCTTAAATATTTTGCCTACGTCAGTAAAAAAAGACTTAAATTTATTGTAAGGAACCAGATCACATCGCGACTAAATCTGTAAATGAAGATATCAGTCTAATTTAAAAATAAAAAAATGAGATCGTTCAGAATATTTATCGCATTGATCTGTCTTGGCTTCACCGGTTTGGTGGCAGAAGCATTCATTAACATAAAAAACAAAGAAGTCAACAAGCCTGAAGTGGCCGGCAAAGGCTTCGCCGTGGTAGAACTGTTCACTTCCGAGGGTTGTTCAAGTTGCCCGCCTGCCGATGCGCTGGTGGCAAAATTGCAAAAGGAGAGTGCGGATAAACCGATTTATATTTTAGCATTTCATGTGGATTACTGGAATCGATTGGGTTGGCGCGACGTCTTCAGCAGTCATGAATACTCCAGCCGGCAATATCAATACAGCAAATGGTTGAAATCAGAGGTATATACACCAGAGGTTATTGTAAACGGCCGGACTGAATTTGTTGGTTCCGATAAAAAAAGCTTAAGCAATGCGATAAAAGCAGTTCTGGAAAAAGCTGCAAAAACAGAACTCGGATTGACTAACATCAAAGTTGAGGGCAATAAGGCAAATGTTCAATACCATGCTACCGGCACTGCTAATAGCTCAAATTTGTTGTTCGCCCTGATAGAAAAAAATGCGACCACCAAAGTTAAGAGCGGCGAAAACGGTGGACGTACGCTGAGGCATGTCCAGATCGTAACTCAATTAAAAAGTATAGCTTTAAAGACCGAAAGTGGGAATGAAAATATTGCTCTGCCTCACGGATTTGATCCGCAGAAATTTGAGTTGATTGGATTGGTGCAAAATACGTCAAACGGTGAAATTACCGGGGCAACCAAAACGCAATTTCCATTAACTCTAAGTGCAAAACTCTAATAAGATATGAAAGTCATTAAAGAAAAGCACCCTTTAGTAATGCGATGGACCCACTGGGTTAACTTCCCGATATTGGCCATTATGATATGGAGCGGAATGCTTATCTATTGGGCAAACGATGAGTACAGCATTACGCTGTTCGGCCATACCTACGTGCATTTCTTTCCTGACTGGTATTATCAATGGCTGCACATACCGCAACGCCTCGCCGAGGGCATGGCCTTTCATTTCCTGTTCATGTGGTTTTTTGCGCTAAACGGATTTTTCTATGTACTATATACCATTATCTCAGGTGAATGGAGGCAATTGGTGCCGAATAGACATTCATTTAAAGAAGCCTGGCTGGTTTTATTGCATGATCTCCATATTCGCAAAACAGCACCCCCGCAGGATAAATATAACGCAGCCCAAAGAATAGCTTATACTGCTATTATAATTATGGGTTTTGGCTCACTGGTTACAGGCCTGGCTATATATAAGCCCGTGCAATTCTATTGGCTTTGCTGGCTATGTGGCGGTTATCACTTAGCGCGGATATGGCATTTTGTTCTAACGATGGGTTACGTGTTATTCTTTTTAATACACATAGTCCAGGTGATCCTGGCGGGATGGAATAATTTCCGTTCAGTGGTATCCGGTTTTGAAGTAGTAAACGAACAGCCACAACCCGTTATCGAAAGTAATATTAATGAAGATGAAAAAGCTTAAGACAGAATTGACTACCGAGCAAAAGATAAAGCGCAGAAACTTCATCTCATTCACCCTATTTGGAGCTTACGCTGCAGCGGCTTACGGTGGATGGCGCTGGCTATACAAATCACCGGATGAAACGGCGGGAATAACGGCAGGTGCACGTAAGCCCTTACGCAAAGCGTTGAATAAGACCGAGCTATTTTTCAGGCGGCTAACCTTTAATGAAAATCACCTGGTAAAAACTTATCCCCGTGAAATGGCTGCAAAAAAAATACGCCATAACAGCGATATCGGGTCAGAAGGGAAACTTCCGCCTGATAACTGGAAATTGCAGGTAAAGAAAGTTAACGGCGAAACGCTACAGATTACCCTGGATGAATTGATGAAGCTTCCAAAAACGGAGATCACCTATGATTTTAAATGCGTGGAAGGCTGGGATCAGATATCGCACTGGGAAGGGGTGAGTTTCCGCGATTTTATGAAACATTATAATCTCGATGCGGAGGCGAAGATGGGCTATGCAGGTCTTGAAACTCCTGACAAGCAATATTATGTGGGTATTGATATGCCAAGCGCAATCCATCCGCAAACTTTACTGGCTTACCAGATGAATGACGAATTATTGAACGGTCAGCACGGGCAACCGTTAAGGCTCATCATCCCGGTAAAATATGGTATTAAAAATCTGAAACGTATCGGTACCATCACCTTCAGCAACTCCCGTCCGCGTGATTACTGGGCCGAACAGGGGTATGATTATTATTCCGGGCTGTAATCCATTCGTCTAGAAATTCGCATTTTGCAGTAAATTTCTTTTGTAAAATGTCAATCAACTTCACCATCCGACCGATTGCCCCCGATGATTACCATCAGTGGCTTCCTTTATGGGATGGATATAATGCTTTTTATGGTCGCTCCGGGCCAACTGCGTTGCCTAAAGAAATCTCCATGGTGACCTGGAGCCGATTTTTCGATGACGACGAACCGGTGCATGCCCTGGTTGCTGAAAGTGAAGGCAAACTGATCGGTTTAACCCATTTTATTTTTCACCGGTCGACCATTGCTATCGGTCCAAATTGTTATTTACAAGATCTGTTTACAGCAGAATCTGCTCGTGGGAAGGGCGTTGCAAAAGCTTTGATCATAGAAGTCTATACACAGGCACAATTAGCTGGCTCGCGACGAGTATACTGGCAAACACACGAAACGAACACAACCGCCATGGCGCTTTATGATAAGGTGGCAGAGAAATCCGGGTTTGTGGTTTATCGTAAAAATATTTGATCTGCGCGTCTTTGAACCCATGTTTCAGCCAAAAATATTTCGGATATTGCAGTAGATGCCTTCTGCAAAACTACCTTTGAGCAAAGAGATAGCCTATGCCTGCGGAATGGTGGGCTGGAGCATCATGACTAACCTTCTGATCGTGATGCTGCCTTACTTTTATCTTCCTCCGTCCAATGCAGGACTGAAGCCGCTGGTCCCCCAATTGCTGGTTTTCGGTGTAGTGAATATCCTATCCATCATCGCAGCCTCAGGGCGTTTTATCGATGCATTATTCGATCCGTTTATTGCTTCGCTCAGCGATAAAAGCAAAAACCCCAAAGGACGGCGCATACCGTTTATGAAATGGGCCATTTTACCAGCCGTTGTATTTTGCTGCCTTACTTTTTATCCGCTCGAAATGAAACAAAGCAACGTCAATGCTGCATGGCTGGTCATTACCATGACCTTGTTTTTCATGAGCGTAACCGCCTATGTTATTCCTTACAATGCCTTGCTGCCCGAACTTACGGCGACGGCCGAGGAAAAAGTAAAGCTGTCCTCTTTTCAACAAGCGGGTTTTGTATTGGGTATTATTATCGCTGCATCAGTAAACAATTATGCAGATGTTGTAGAACATGTTTTTCATATAACCAACCGCGATCAATCCGTGCAATATACTATCTGGGGCTTAGCCATGGTTGCGGGTATAGTGATGCTGATACCAATTTTGGCTATTGACGAAAAGAAATATTCGGTCAGCAAACCGTCGCACTTACCAATTTTAATTGCGATCAGGAAAACGTTCAGCAACGCCAACTTCAAATATTATCTTATCTCGGATTTTTCCTTCTACATGTCGCTGAGTGTTATTTCAAGCGGGATGCTTTATTTTGTTACCGTACTGCTCAATCTGCCTGAATCAATCGGAGGCACCTTAATGGGTGCAATGGTACTTCTGTCGTTGGTTTTCTACCCGCTAATCAATTATCTCTCAAAACGCATTGGTAAAAAGCCACTGGTGTTATCTGCGTTTGCCTTACAAAGCCTGATTTTTATAGCCATGTACTTTCTGGGAAAATTCCCTTTATCGCCCTACCTTCAGGCTTACGCATTGGTACTTTGCACCTCGTTCCCGCTAGCCGCCTTAGGAATTCTTCCAAATGCCATATTAGCCGAAATAGCTCAGCATGAGTCTGAAGAAACAGGCGAAAACCGCGAAGGGATGTTCTTTGCCGTAAAATATTTGTTTGTTAAGATGGGGCAGACCCTCGGTATCGCGGCCTTCGCTTTCTTAACTGTATATGGCAAAGATCCCGGGCATGATCAGGGCTTGCGCCTTAGCTGTGTTTGTGGTTTTATATTATGCTTTACTGCGTTTGTCTTCTTCAGCAGATTTAACGAGCGTAAGGGTTGATTATGTTGATTTAGTGAGTGGTTCATTAAGTTTTTTATCACAACCTAATCAACTTAGTCAACCTAATCTAACTTAATCAACTCCGTCTATGAGACCTTCCTCAATTTAATGATCCTCAAGACATGCATCAACCTTAGAATTGGGTAGGACGGATCGAGTTCAAACCAGCGTTTGGCAAAATTTGCGTCGTTGGGTTTCTTATGATGATTATTCTGGAACAATTCGCCCATCATCAAAAAATCCAAAGGAAACGTGTTTTTGCTGTGATCAGCATTGTCAAAATTCGAGTATCCATATTTATGCCCGCACCAGTTGACGATCGCTCCATGTATCGGTCCCATCAGGTAATGAATAGGCAACAGTAGGAACATCCACCAATGTGTCGCATACATAATATAGAATGCGGTATATAATAAGCCAAATGCAAGGCGTGTCACCCATTTGTCGCCAATGTTGTCAATCCACCGCCATGTAGGATAACGGTCGCGAAACTGCGGCTCGGGTTCTGTTTTATATCTCTGATAGTCGACATAAATTCTTTTGGTTTTCATCATCAGCCCAAACACATCTTTTATAAAATGCGGCGAGTGCGGATCTTTTTCGGTATCACTGTATGCATGATGCATGCGGTGCATAATAGCGTATGCGCGGGGATTTAGAAAGGACGAACCCTGAAAAATGAAGGTGCAGAAGTAAAAAGTTTTCTCCCAAAAGGGCGTCATCTTAAACATCTTATGTGATGCGTAACGGTGCTGAAAAAATGTTTGGAAAAACAGTGACAGAAACCAATGACACAGGAAAAAAGCTAAGATGATCATGATGTATTAAACTAACGTAATTACGGAGCGGCAAGTTTATGGATTAAATTTCGATAATCTTCCATAATCAAATACAATAAAAAAGAGCTCTATGTTTGGTAGAGCTCCTTTTTATTCTTATGCAAACTGCCGGCCGGCAACCGCAAATTTCTTAGAACGGAAGATCATCCTCGTCAGGTGCTGAGCTAATATCAACTTGAGGCGCGTATTCAGGCGCGGTATTGTTGTTAGCGCCGCTCAATACGTTCACTTTCCACAACTGCAATGAATTAAAATAGCTTTTTTTCCCTGTTTTATCCGTCCATGGGCGGCCTTTCAGGTTAAAGAAAACCTCTATATCGTCGCCAACGCGCAGGTTGTCCAGCAGATTGCAACGGTCCTGTATAGCTTCAAATTTCAAATATTCAGGATACTGAGGGTTTTCTATGTATTCAACAATCAGTTCTCTTTTCTTCAGTGATTCAGTTACCTGGGCGGTAGGTGATACTTCGTGTACTTTACCCTTAATTTCCATATCTTCTTAAAAATTAAAATGTAAAGTTAATGGTTCAGAAATAAAATCACGGCTATTTAATTCATAAATTCGCCAACTTATTATGCAAGTTTTCCACACCGAGAGTAAAATCATAGTAACCTGCAACAAAAGGTTATCGCCCTACCTGCAAAGCGAAATCGAGGCGTTGGGGTTCGCACCCGTCCGTGTTTTTCAAACCGGTGTGGAGCTGAAAGGCACTGTAAACGACACTATTGCGCTGAACCTCAATTTACGTTGTGCGAGCCAGGTTCTGTATTTACTCAAGAGCTTTACAGCAGCCAACCCACAGCAATTGTATGAGCAACTGGTAGCGATAGAGTGGGAGAATCTAATCGAGTTCACAGGGTACTTTTCGGTGACGTCAAATGTTAATAACGAGCACATCACCACGCCGCTTTTTGCAAATGTGAAAGTGAAGGACGCTATCGTCGACAGAATAAAAGATAAAAAGGGAATCCGGCCAAATTCTGGTCCCGAACAAAATAAAACAGTTGTGCACCTGTATTGGCAGGACGACAAAGCGGAGGTGTTTTTGGATACTTCAGGCGAAACCCTGGCCAAACACAGTTACCGAAAAATTCCTGGCAAAGCGCCTATGCTGGAGGCTTTGGCTGCGTCGACCATCATGGCGACCAACTGGGATAAAAACAGCACTTTTATCAATCCAATGTGCGGGTCGGGTACTTTAGCTATTGAAGCCGCGTTATTAGCAACAGATAAAAGCCCTGGCTTTTTCCGGATGAACTACGGGTTTATGCATGTCATGGGGTATGAAGAAGAAGTGTTTTTTACAGAACGCCGGAAACTGAAGGACAAAGGGAAAAAGGCACTTAACTTTAAGATCATTGCAACCGACTTGTCGGCTGATGCGGTTGACATCGCTCAGAAAAATGCGAAAACAGCCGGCGTAGAACATTTGATAGATTTTAACGTTTGTGACTTTGCGGACACGATAGTACCCGATTCGCCCGGCGTGATTATGTTCAACCCTGAATATGGCGAGCGTTTAGGAACGCACACCAAACTGGAGGCAACATACAAACGCATGGGCGATTTTATGAAGCAAAAGTGCCTGGGCTATCGGGGTTATATTTTTACCGGCAATCCTGACCTGGCGAAAAGGATCGGATTAAAAGCAAACCGCCGCGTTGAATTTTATAATGGCAAACTTGACTGCCGCCTGTTGGAATATGAGTTGTACGAGGGCAGTAAAAGAGAGCCGAAAGAATAGTTGATTGAGTTGATTGAGAGAGTGGTTGATTAAGTTGTAACGCTCTCAACCTGGTCCAACTTAATCAACTCAATCCAACTTAGTCAACTTAAATAAATGAAGAAGATTCTATTATTAGCAGTTACTCTAATTATTTCAAGCTATTGTGTGGCTCAACAACAGCTGGCTTTCCCGTTCCAGGGAGGCAGTGCCGCTATGACGCAGTTTTTTAAGGATAGTATCATCGTTTCGCCTGAGATCATAAAAAGTAAGGCAAACGGAACAGTGGTGTTTAAATTCACTGCCGATCAGAAAGGGACCATTCAAAAATTGGTGATCTATTATGCTGACGATGCTATGTTAGCGCCGCCTTTGATAGAAGCATTAAAAAAATCAAATCATCATTGGGTGATACCGGACAGTGAAAAAACACACGACTTTATACTTTCATTTGCTGTAAGCTTTAATCAGCCGACAGCAAAAACGCCTTCACCGCAAAAAAGCGTGTATAATTTCTATCTGAAGAAAAAGCCGATCCTGTCAACCAACCAGGTACCATTGGATAATGTGACGTTATTGCCAACGGTTCAGGTAAAATACAGCATTGATTGATTTCGATAGCAATCCGCTTAATTGCGTACCTATGGCACGCCTGTCTGGATTTTTTTATTTTCTACCGACATTTTGCGCCCTTGGTGCATCTAAAAGGGCATGTTATAGACGGTTGGATGTTACCCAACCCGTTATATCTGAGATTACCTTGCTAACCCATCGGGGTTAAACGTTGGTAGAAACAAGTGAAAAAGGGCTATTCCGTGCCGTAGGTACGAAACCTTATCTGCTATATATTTGCGATTCATTTTATATTTTATGGACCACTCCCTGATCATTGAAAAGACCCGTGATTTTGTACGCAAAACTTTAGAAAATGCCGAAGGTGGCCATGATTGGTGGCATATTCATCGCGTTTGGCTCAATGCGCATCGTATTGCTGAAGATGAAGAAGCAGATATGCTTGTTGTTGAGCTGGCTGCACTGCTACACGACATTGCTGATAGTAAATTTCATAATGGAGATGAAGAGATCGGTCCAAAAACAGCAGGGCAGTTTTTAAGCGAATTAAATCTTGATAAAGTTGTTATTACTCACGTGCAGCAGATTATCCGGAATATTTCCTTTAAGTCAGGATTCGATCAGAAAACATTTCACTCCAAAGAACTGGAAATTGTACAGGATGCCGACAGGTTGGATGCCATAGGCGCCATTGGTATTGCCAGAGCCTTCAGTTACGGTGGTTTCAAGGGCCGTGAAATATTCAACCCGGAAGTTGAACCTAACCTTAACATGACCAAAGAGGAATACAAAAATTCTGCAGCGCCCAGCATTAACCACTTCTATGAAAAGCTTTTACTGCTAAAAGATAAAATGAATACCAAAACCGGTAAAAAGCTAGCCGAACAGCGCCACCAGTTTATGGAGCAATACCTGCAGCAGTTTTTTGAGGAAGCCGGAAAATTCTCTAAGAGTTAGGCTTTTGAAAGCAATCCAACCATAGAAAAGGATATTTTCCATTTCGCAACTTGTTTTAGATTTATTTCAAATAAATTTTAGACTTGCCTAAATTTATTATTAGATTTGACTAATAAATTAAGTGATTGAAATAGTTAATATTATCTTAAAACTGAAAATATACTTTCGGCAAACGCATGAAAAAACTAATACTTGTCCATTTATTTCTAATAGTAATTATACGCTTTGCCTTGGCACAGGACACGGTTAAACAATCGCGTTTTAGTTTACATTTTCAGCAAACTGTCATTACACAATATAAACCATCATTTAGTGCTCCATATACTGGGCAAAATAGTTTACTGCCTGCTGAAGAAACACAAAGCTCTATTACATCTACTCTATTTGGCGCAGCCAGATTATGGAAAGGCGCCGAAGCCTATTTTAATCCGGAAATGTCAGGCGGAGCAGGCCTGAGTAAAACATTGGGTGTGGCTGGTTTTCCAAACGGCGAAACTTTCCGAGTAGGCGCCGCTGAGCCTAAAATCTACATAGCCAGGTTATATTTTAAACAAAAATTTGAATGGGGTAAAGAGAAGGACACCATTGAAGACGATGCAAATCAATTAGCCGGAATAAAAAGCAAACGCTACTTTTCATTTGCACTTGGGAAATTCGGTATGGCTGATTTTTTTGATGGAAACGAATTCAGCCATGATCCAAGAACTCAGTTTATGAACTGGTCGCTGATGGATAACGGCGCCTGGGATTATCCTGCCAATACACGCGGTTATGTATTGGGCGCGACTGCTGAGCTGGGTCAGCCTGATTGGACATTACGGTTTGCCTTTACTATGGTAACCACTGAGGCCAACATGTCGGTATGGGATAAAAAAATAGGAAAGGCCAATACACAAACCCTGGAATTTGAAAAGCGGTATACTTCATCTGGTCAAAAGGGAACAGTACGTGTCTTGGCTTTTCTGAATAACGGCAAATTCGGAAACTACCGTGATGCGATCAATCAAAATCCGACGGCACCCGAGGTAGACTCAACTCATGCCTACGGCCGCCATAAATACGGTTTTGGCATAAGCGCCGACCAGTATCTTACTAAGGATTTCGGGGTATTTGCCAAAGTAAGTTATAACGATGGTCATAATCAAACCTGGTTCTTTACAGAAATAGATCGCTCGTTAAGCTTTGGCGCTGTATTAAAAGGATCATCATGGAAACGCGCCGATGATGAACTCGGACTAGCCTTTGTTAGCAACGGGCTTTCACGGGATCACCGTGATTACCTGGCTGCAGGCGGTTATGGATTTCTTATCGGCGACGGCAAACTAAACTATTCGCCCGAAATGATAGCAGAGCTTTATTATAAAGTGAATGCCTATCAAAAGAAGATTTGGCTATCGCCGGATTATCAATTTATTTTGCATCCTGCTTATAATGCCGACCGTGGACCGGTTAATGTGCTTGGGTTACGGGCGCACGTGGAGTTTTAGTCGTTAATTCCGTAATGCCTATTCCAATAAACTCGAGCTACCGCTGCAATGTTTTCGTCATTTCCTGCAACAAAAGCCAAATTAACAGGAACATCTCCTTTTCCTATTGAAAAAATGCTTTTATAAGAATCCGTTTCAACGGGTTTTTATGCTCAAATAAAATACTTGGGTATCTTTCAGATCGATTGACAGAAATGGTCTATATGTCCCTGTGATAGTAATATTTTTTACATTTTCCCAATCCACTCTAATACCAACAATGTTGTTTATTATTTGATCATGATTTAATTCGATAGCTGGTATTCCCAAAATCATTTTAAAAAACATAGGAAGAAGCATTAATGAAATTATAACCGGGCACGATAGAAAACAGAACCCAAGCAAATCGTAAGAAGGATCGGCAATAAAGGTGTTAAATCGTTAGCGAATTTTGGGATACGGCTTATGTGAACTTTTAAACCTCACTTTAAAATTTTAGTCCATATATTATTATGTTTGAAACCTCGTTTATATAGCATTATGAAAAAATATCCGGCTACCCTAGTCTTATTACTCATATTAGGTTCTATTGCTTTTGCACAAATAACAAAGCACACTGTTACCAATTCATCGGTTACATTTCAGATAAAAAATCTTGGTATAAACGTTGGCGGCAGCTTTAGTGGCCTTAAAGCCGATATTAATTTCGATCCTGAACATCCGGAGGCCGGCAGCATTGAAGCATCGGTCCAGGCCAATACGGTTAATACCGATAATGACACGCGCGACAACCATTTGAAAAGCGACGCCTTTTTTGATGCAGAAAAATATCCTGAGATCAAAATGAAGTCGGTTTCCATTAAGCACAACAGCGGCAGTAGCTACACGGGCATCTTCAATTTGACTATAAAAGATAAGACCAACCAGGTGCAGGTTCCTTTTACCTATACTGAAAATAGTAACGACGGGGAATTCAAAGGGACATTGAAAATAAAGCGCACCGATTATGGCGTTGGCGGGAGAAGTATGGTGATGGCAAATGACGTTACAATTTCTATTGACGTAATAACGAGTAAATAATTAATCATAATTTAACATCAACTTAGGTTCATATTGAAC
>Ga0105240_10003570_pt1 | contig 24131 bp, 21 predicted proteins | sample KBSC54metaG_FD_80426 | JGI IMG/M metagenome (GOLD analysis project Ga0105240, IMG submission 80426) | Corn rhizosphere microbial communities from Kellogg Biological Station, Michigan, USA - KBS C5-4 metaG | ecosystem: Host-associated > Plants > Roots > Rhizosphere > Soil | place: Michigan, USA...
ATTGGGACCGAAGGACTGAACAAAAACCGACCACAGGTCGGTTGCCCGAAGGGCCATCATTAAATATTTTCAGTCCGGAGGTACTTTTCATTGGGACCGAAGGACTGAAAATAAAAAAGCCCAGATAGAAATCCAGGCCGTTGCTAAAATCCAATATCCTATTAAAAGCCTATAATAGTAATTGCAATTGCCGGGCCATAGATATAAAAAAAACAGCCCGTCATAAATGACGGGCTTACTAATCAGCTCCATAGCCTTTAAACCTTATCCTTATTCTGAATACAGACTTTATATCATCTTTTTAAAGCAGTCCCGCTTCATCATTATGGGGAAAGCTTTTGTTTATAACTGTGAAAATACCGCCCCACTATCTCCTCAAATTCGACATTCTCCTTTATAGATAATACTTCGATCAGGCGACGGATATAATCCCTTTTGTGGGTGAGTTTTTCGATGGATGACTTTAATTCGAGCCCCCTTATAAAGTCTTGAATTTCAGAAATGAGCAGAGTACGCAGATTTGAAACAGACAGGTCTTCCAGTGGGTCATTTGCCACAGGGTCTCTTTTTGATGGTTATAATCGGTTACATGGATAAGACTGCAAATAGCATTCCGTTCCCATTCAAACCATCTTATTTGACAGGATAACCATGGTCGATCCAGTCGACTTTAATATTGTGGGAAAGATTAAGCAGTTTCGCATGCGCAAAGTGCATCTCCGTCAGCAAGGCAAACGCCGGCCGGACATTGGGACAGTGCTCAAAAGGACAGCATCCACAATAGATGACCACCTCCCGGTTACGATCCTCTTTCTTCAGCAGCTTCCTGAGCTTATCCAGATTTTCCTTGTCGCGGGCCGGTCCCGTCTCGATAGACCCCTTGATGATACCCGAGGGACCGACACTAACCAGCAGCGGTTGGGAAGCGCCTGTTTTATTAATGCGGGCAGCCAGATCAGCGGGCGCCATCAACTGTTCGGCCGTCCATGGTTCGGTCTGCCGGACAAAGGAGATCACTGTCATCCCGATGAGCACAAGGAAAATTCCAAAGACTAATTTCTTTTTGCTATTCATAGCATAAAGATACCGGGATTATTATATATTTTACTACCCTTATGATCTACATTACCCAGCTCGTCTATATCAAACCAGGCCAGGAACGCACATTCGAAGCCTTTGAACAGGTTGCCATCCCATTGATCAGCCGTTACAGAGGACAGCTGCTGCTCCGCATACGCCCGGACACTTCGTCCTTTATCCAGGGCGAGACGGAACTCCCCTATGAGATCCACCTGGTAACTTTTCCTTCCGAAAAAGACTTCGAGGATTTTGGGCAGGATCCCGAAAGAGCATCCATGCTGCACTTAAAAGAAACATCTGTTGACCGCATCGTGCTGATCAGGGGGAATGCGCTCTAAAATATCGGCCCCTCTATCTTTCGTGTAGCAGGACGAAGCGCCCATGAAAGGACCGTAAGTAAGGAGAAAAGTCCCGTGATCACCAGGTGGTACGCTACACTGTGACAAACTATATGTGTCATGAATGCCCCGGTCATATCCAGGAATATACCAATATACGCCCATTCCTTGACCAATGACAGACGGGGAGCCAGCAGAACGATCCCGCCCGCTATCTTCCAGTATCCCAGAAGATGGGTAAAATACACTGGGTAGCCCAGGGAGAGCATGCCGTCAATAGCTGCTTTCGAATTCGCCAGCTCAACGATTCCTCCCGAGATCAATACAAACGCTATCAGGACGGTGGTTATCCAATAAACGATTAATTTGCCCCTTTGAGATTTTTCCGGCTTATTGTCAGCATCGGACATTGCCGCAAGCCTGCGTGACGGCGGTCGCAATATCCAGGAGGCTACAGTGAATAGTGCGTATAGTGCTGGAGCCGCCCAACCGCCCATGTTATCACCTACAGATAGATGCATTACGGCCGCGCCTGAATAAGTGAAGAATGCGCCTGCATATGCCCACTCTTTCATCCGCGTGGCTCCGGGGGTCAGTAATATCACCGCGCAGGGCAATTTCCAAATACCCATGACGATGAGAAAATACGATGGAAGATGCAGATGGGTAAATACATTCCTCACATAGGGTGTCTGAAACAGATCCCAGTATGCACCAAGGGCCATTTCCCAGGCAATAAAGACGGTAAAGACCCAGTAGCAAATTATCCGGATCAGCCTGCCTGCAGCCATTCCTGTGAAAGTAGGTGAAGACGTAACTCTTTGAGATACTGCCATAGATCAAATTTTTTTAGATGATTGATTAGCTCGTTACATCTCTATAATGCTTGACAGGACAGCAATTGGACGGCGTGAGAAATAATTTTTATTGGCAGGGCATGAATTGTGCATAGACTTAAAAAAAACCCTGTTTATGATGAAAATTTGTACCCCTGTCACCATTACTATGGTCTCCGCTATTGCCCTTCTTTCAGCCAGCTGCCACAAGGAAGTCGATTACTATAAGGGCAGCGATTCTTACAAGGCCGTCGATTCTTACAAAGGTTCTGAACAAAAAAATTATAAACCCTGCCAGATCAGCCAGATCACAGTGCATGCCACCGACGGGCAGGAGCCGGCCTCCGTCATTTATACATTTAGCTACAATGCGGCAGGCGATCCGATCGTTGTCAAAAACACCGCAGTAGGCACCGGGAACCCCAATGCAGTATTCAAATACAACAATCAGGGCAAAATAAAGGAAATGATCAGGCCCTATGACAATGGGACTTTTGAGACATGGACCAAATACGTCTACAACAACGGTGGCCAGGTCGTCCGCGATACCCAGTATACTTTTGGCGACTATGTCGATTCGATACCCGTTGCCCATCCCGAGAGGGATGGCTATTGGGTTAGCCAGTTCAGCTATGACACACAAGGCAGGGTCATGACGCGTACGGATTCAGTATTTGGTCCGGGCTCTTCACAATATGGCACTACCTATAGCTTCCAGTATGACGCCAATAGCAACCTGGTCGTTCAGGGCGTAACATACGATTCCCATCTGAGTCTTTTGCGCACCAATAAAATATGGATGTTTGTTTGTAATAATTTCAGCCTGAACAATAGCTTCCAGGCTTCGGCATATAATAAAAGCGATCTTCCTCTCTCCTTCCCCGGCACATATGGAACAATGGGTCCCATCGTTCCGCTAAGCGGAAAGTTCGATATTGTATATGCATGCAGCATCAACAACAACCAGAATGGCCAGGGCCAGAACGACAACCAGCACAATTGACCCTGGCATCCGCCCGCCTTTTGCCGGTCTTACATATTGTCCGGCGTCTGCAACAGTCTGTATAATTCATCCAGCTTTGGCGAAAGGATAATATCCGTCCTTCTGTTCAGCGCCCTGCCTTCCGGCGTGCTGTTCGTCTGGACAGGGTCAAACTGGCTATGTCCCGACGCAATGACCCGTTTGGGATCCACTTTATAATCTACAGTCAGTATACGTACGATGGAAGCCGAACGCGCCAGGCTAAGGTCCCAGTTGTCCTGGTACTTGCCATGGATGGGAATGGAATCCGTATGGCCTTCGATATCGACAGTTATATCCGGATTCTGATTCAGCACCTCCGCCAGCTTACCAAGCGCCACTTTACCTTTGGGGTTGACCACGGCGCTGCCGGACGGGAACAGCAGGTTTTCCTGCAAGCTTACATAGACCTTACCGTTCTTGATAGCTACTGATAGCTCGTCGGACTTGAACCCCACCAATGCATCCGTCATTTTCTTGCGGATGGCCTCGATAGCCTTTTTCTGTGCATCCATCAGCGCCTGCAGATGTTCCAGCTTGGCTTGCTGGTTCACCAGGTCCTGTTTGCTCTTGCTCAGCAGCGAAAGCCGTTTATCCGACTCGGCCGACAGGTCATGGTTCTTTGCCGTCAGGTCCTCTATCTGCTTGTTCAGACCCGCAAGCTTGCGATATGCATCTCCCAGCTCCTTCGACAGGGAGTCGATCCGTTGCTGCTGGTCCTTGGACAATTGGTTCGCCTGCGCAAGGGACGATTGCAGGTCCTTCACCTTTCCTGCCAGTTGCGTACTGTCATATCTTGCGGACGACAACGCCATTTGACAGGCATTGAATTTACTGGTGGGAACACATGCTGTAAAAAGAAAAAAACCTGCCATCAGGACAGGCAAAAAGGGATTGATCTTTGTCATAGACGGTAAATCTGTTTTTTCGGCCTCGAAGATAGGCATTTGAGGGATTTATACTTCCAAATCTATCTTTATCAGCTTAAAACAAGGTTAAAAGAGGATTAGAATACGATTAGCGACTTTTTATAGATATATTGTCGGAGTTTAATGGACAAAATTATATTTAGATCTTATCCCCGGCTCTTCATACCGGTCACCACATTTTGAGGTCGACCTTCATGGGCCTACTGGCATGGCTGTCCTGGCAAAGAAATTCAAAACAATAGCAGATGGATATACATCTTCCCCGTTGTTCTTTGGCGCCCTTTCCTTCTATGGCCTGCTCCTGTTCATTGATATCAGAGTCGTCCGTTTTTCCGCCTCCGGCATTCAAATTTCTTATTTTATTGCCCCCGGAAAATTGTCCAAATCGGATAACGAGTATTATCACCTGTAATAAAATAATCCCTATTTTCACCTAAAACCTATCATGAAATTTACTAAGCTGGTGCCCAGCATCTTTTACGCAGACATCCAAATCGGCCTCAAAACTTTTGTTGACTGTCTCCAATTCACGATTGGTCATGATGAATTGAGTACGGATAACCCTTTTTGTGTGGTTGACAAGGACGGACTGAGTATAATGCTCTTCGAAAATAAAGAGTATGCCGCAAATGAACATCCCGAATACAGACTCGTGACAAATGACATCGAAGAAGTGTATAAAAATGTGGCATCAAAATACCCCGGGATGTTGCACCCCAATCTCAGCGAGGTTACGTTGAGGCCATGGGGCGCAAGGGAATTCGCAATAGTAGACGGACAAATTGGCATCAGGGTCCAGCAATGGTAGGCCTTGCTCTCGTGCTTTCAAACCTCTCTTTTGCCCAGTTCGCCATAGTTGCCGATAAAGACGGATTCTCCAATATCCGGGATTCAGCAGGACTAGAGAGCAAGGTTGTCGACACCTTACACAACGGTCACTTTGTTTATTGCTTTGAAAAGATCCCTTCCCTCGCCAGTATGACTCAATATTTGTCAAGGACTCCATAAGAGTAACCATATCCACTCAGGCATTTGTGAGATCCAACTACCATCTCACCTATTTTAAAGACTCCCCCAAATACGGGCAGGTATATTGCTTATGGATTTTAAGACCGCCAATTATTTGATTTTTGCAAATCTCCGATTGATTGCCGCAACCATCTCTCCTGCGACGCCTCCTAACTTTGTAAAAAAATACAATGGCAGTAAAAAGCAAAATAGCCCTGGTCACCGGCGGGAGTCGCGGACTGGGTAAGGACATGGCGCTGAGGCTGGCTGAAAAAGGCCTGGATGTTATTATAACGTATAACCAACGGGCGGAGGATGCGCAGCGTGTAGTAGCACAGATCGAAGCCTCCGGACGAAAGGCCACGGCACTTCAGCTCAATACCGGCGTTCTCCAAAGCTTTGGAAACTTTGCGGATCAGGTCAAAACAATTTTAAGCAGCCACTTTGGCGCCGACCACTTCGATTTCCTGATCAATAATGCCGGGCAAGGCGGATATAGTCCTATCAGCGAAGTTTCAGAAGCATTTTTTGACGATCTCCTGAATGTCCACTTTAAAGGTGTTTACTTTTTAACCCAAAAGCTTCTTCCCATGATGAATGACGGTGGTGGCATCGTCAATATTTCTTCCGGACTGGCCCGCGTTTCCATTCCCGGCTCATCGGTCTATGGATCCCTTAAGAGTGCCGTAGAGACATTTACCCGATATCTGGCTAAAGAGCTTGGCCCAAGAGGCATTCGCGCCAATGTCGTTGCTCCTGGCGCTATCATGACGGACTTTGGCAACGCCCGCCTCCGCAGCAGCGAGGATATGCAAAAAATGGTCAGCAGCATCACCGCCCTGGGCCGGCCGGGTGTAGCCGAAGACATCGGTGGCGTAGTGGCATTCCTTTGTACAGAGGACGCCCGTTGGGTCAATGGACAGCGTATCGAAGCTTCAGGTGGCATGCAGCTATAATGCGTACCGCCCTGACTGCTCATCCTACACGGGCAGGTCATTCGACATAGAAGTTTTTTTTACGGTCAGCTGACATAGGGTTGTCACTAGCCCCTGTCATCTTTGTCATATCCATCATAAAAAAAACTATTATGACAATCCAGGAAACAGCAGATCGTTATCACGAATTAGCCTCCCAACGGGAATTTATCGAGATCCAGGACACCCTCTATGACGAGCACGTCGTCTGCCAGGAGCCTGACAAAGCAGCGTCGATGGGAATGCCCGTCTTTACCAACGGTCGGGAAGCCATTAAAGCAAAGGGTATCGCACGCAGGGCGACGATTGAAACCGTACATTCTTATACCTGTAGCGAGCCTCTCGTCGCCGGTGATTTTTTTAGCGTCGTTCTGAAACAGGAAGTCACGTTCAAAGGCAAGCCACGCATGGCGCTGGAGGAGATTGGGGTTTTCCACGTAAAGAATGGCAAAATTGTTAAAGAACAGTTCTTCTATTGAACAGTAAAGGCCCCGAAAAATCGGGGCCTTTATCAATTTGGCAAGTACCGTTGCAGGACAACTTTTATCTCATCGAGGCTAAAAGGTTTCGATATATAGTCGTCCATCCCCGAATCCAGGCACCTTTCCTTGTCCTCTGGCAGGGCGTCGGCAGTTAACGCAATTATGGGCACATTCTTTTTCTCATCTTCCCGCATTCTGATCATCTGCGTAGCGGTATACCCATCCATTTCAGGTGTATTCACATCCATAAAAATGAGTCGCACATCGTTTTCATTAAGGCTGCTAATCGCCTGCAAGCCATTGTTTGCCTTGATGACCCTGAGTCCCATCCTCGACAATACCTCGGAGATCAGCATCATATTCATGGGTTCATCCTCTACTACCATCACATTCATCTCCTTATCAGTCCTCGTGGCATCAGGCGCTGCAAGCTGCATGACATCCTCCTCCGTCTGCTGAAAGATGCCTGTTATAATGGAATCCAGTTCCTGCATCTTCACCGGCTTGGAAAGAAACTTATGTATCCCAATCCGCTCAGCCTTCTGCTGATGCATCACCTTCTCGAGAGAAGAAAGCATTAGAATAAAAGGCTCCGAATGTCCGCTGATTATCTTTTTGATCTCCTTTACCAGTGTAATCCCATCCATGATGGGCATCTGGTGATCCGTTATAATTAGGTCGAAATGCTCCCCTGTTGTAAGGGCTTGTGCGATCAGTTGTAACGCTTCCGCTCCGCTGTATGCGATCTGGCAGGGTATCCGCATATAAGCAAAGATGCCCTTCATCAGGTTACAGTTGGTCTCATTGTCGTCTACCACAAGCACTTTCCGAAGCACAGGTTTCTCGGCCGGCATAATGCAAGGCGTCATATCCTCTATCCCAAGCCGAAGATGCAGGGTAAAGATACTTCCCACACCGAGCGTACTCTCAGCCCACAGTTCCCCATTCATCATCTCGGCCAGTCGACGCGAAATAGTCAGTCCCAATCCCGTCCCGCCAAATTTCCGGGTAGTGGAGCTGTCGGCCTGCGTAAAGCTTTCAAAAATGGCCTCCAGCTTTTCCTTCGGTACACCGATACCAGTGTCTCTTATCGAAATATCGATACCGATCTGATCATCCCTTAGGGACTTGCTCCGGCCGGAAGGTATTACCCGCACCTCGATCTCACCCTTTTCCGTAAACTTAATGGCATTCCCGACAAGATTGAGCAATATCTGCCTGATTCGCACCTGATCACCTAAGCACATGGATGGCAAGGTCCCATCGATGTGGCACATCATCTCTAACCCCTTTTCCTCAGCTTTGATGGACATCATGTCTACCGTCTCCCCAACCAATTGACAGAGATTGAACGGCAGCTCGTCCAGTAAAAGCTTACCTGCTTCAATCTTCGAAAAATCGAGTATATCGTTGATAATGTTAAGAAGGTTATAAGCTCCTTTACTGACATTCTTCAGGTAATCCCGCTGCATCTTCTGCAATTCAGTGGTCAATACCAGGTCCGTAAACCCGATGATAGCATTCATCGGTGTTCTGAGCTCATGGCTCATATTTGCCATAAATTCACTTTTTGCCCGGCTGGCTGACTCAGCACTTTCCTTGGCTACTACCAGCTCGCCTTCCATTTGCATTCGCTCGACAGCGGCGCCCAAGGTCATAGCAAAAGATTTTAGGATGCCGACCTCTATATCCTCCCAGGACCGCTCCGCCTCGGTGTCATAGAGCCCTATGAACCCCCAGAAATTGTCAAGCACAAATATCGGTACGGCCAGTATAGACCGGTAACCCCGGCGCTCGAATGATGCTTTTAATATAGGGTCGTGCACCTCTCTTGCCAGCCGTTGATATACCTCATTGCGCTGAAGTATGTTCAGCGCCTCGGGCATCACCGGAGCAGCCGAATTATCGGGTTCCTGACAGGCGTTTACACCCGGCAGACTGACCCATTTCACTATCTGCCGGAGCATAATATTGTCATCCTTCGATGCAGCTACATTTCTATAAACATTGATGCCGCTGGCTTCCATCCTCTGTCCCAGCAGGGTCACGGCATTTTGGAGGGCCGCTGAAGGGTTCCCATTGCTGATCAGCTCATGTGTCGCGGAAAGCACTGCCTGCAGTAGTTGATCCTTCCGATTGAGACTGTCCGTTATCTCTAATAACTCCTCCTCACTTGCCTTCAGGTTATCCCGCATGGTGACAAGCGATTTGCCAAGATTATCCTCGCAGCTCAACGGTTCAAATCGGGCGGTGAAATTCCGTTCACCCACCTGTTGAGCAAAATCGGCCGTTGCCCGCAGGTTCTCCGAAAGATGGTTCACCGAGGCGATCATTTTTCCCATCTCATCTTTTACGGGCCTGGCCACTATCGGCCGGATCACACCTCTTCCCAAATCGTCGATTATCGCAATGATGCCGTCGAGCCGCCGCAGAATGGTACGGCTCATGTAGATCGAAAAGAATATCCCCGCCAGGACGATCGTAATGGCGAGGAAAATAATTTCATTACGTAATAAGATGGACGATTTTGAAACCTGGCGGCTTTCCTCTTCCCCCAGTTGTTGAATTTCGTTGATCAGCAGCTGAAGCGATCCTATAAGCTTTGTCGATCGGGGATGTACCTGCTCCTCGATCAGCCGCTCGGCGGCCAGTCTGACCACAGGATCGTTGTAATCAGAAAAGCTCCGAAGGGAATGCATGATCTCCTGTTGCACGATCAACAGCTCTTCGAAGTCCCTGTAGATTCCCGTAAGCTGTTGATTCCAGACAGCGTTGTTCCAGCGGCCGGTAAAGACATCGATCTTCTCCTTTTCTGCCCGGTAAAGGGAGTCATGTATCAGACGGAGCAATCGCTTGTCCTCCTCGTTGTAGCGAAGGAACACCCAGTTGGTAGCATACATCTCCGCCTGTGTGATCGTCTTACGCAATTCGTATAATGCCTCGCGGGAGGGAGCTACCACTCCTGACAGATGGGAGGCCTGCTGCTTGTTGTTGTTTAACGTATGGATAGACACTACCCCGTTGACTACGAATAGAAATACGAAAAAACAGAAGCTTATATATATCTTCGATCGGATGCTCATAACGGATATTGATAATTAAAGATCATATTTCATTCCCGCAGCAAGCATGAACGGTATGGCATCAGCCTTGAAAAACTCCCGGTAATTCTCATTCAACAAATTCTTCCCTGTGCAGAACAGGCGAAGTCCCTTTGCCGGCATAAACGAAACATTGGCGTTAATTATCAACTTGGCGGGAATGTGGTCAATCCCCCTTATCCCATCATTGAAAAGGATGTTGGAAAGGTGGTAGTATACCTGGCTCGAATAGCTGTATGAGCTGATATTGACATTCATCCAGTCATTCACCACATAATTGACGGTGGCGCCCCCAAAGAAGGCGGGTGTGCTGCTCAGGGTGGAATGATTGTTCATTCCCGAATAGATATTGTTCTCCGCGGCATTCGGAGTGCCGGCATCCGGAGTATTTATATAGGGGGCGAAATGGAGCGCTTCCGTATGCTGCAGCGTCGCAAACGGTCTGACCTCCAGCCGCTCATACCGCCAGGCCAGGCTGATCGTGGCGCCATATTGATGCAGGCGCATTGGCAGCGTCGTGGACCGCACCGGAATCATATTGATCGTATCTGCTCCCTCCAATTGCTGGTAGGGCCTGCCATACACGGGAGTATTGTAGTCCGACCCATCCATATGGAAAAGCTCTACATCCACATTCCAGTTCCTCGCCAATTGTGCTCTATAGCCAAATTCCACCATGTCGGCATGCATGAGCTTGGCGTCGGGATTGCTTTCCAGTTGCACCCTTGTGTATTGATGCTGGGCAGTGGGATAATTTTGAATGGTTTTAGTGGCATACGCATCGAATATATTCGACGACCGTGGGGCCTGGGAAAATACCACGCGAAAAACATGTCTTTGATTCAACTTATAGGTTCCCGCGAATTCATAAGAGAGATAAGTTCCATTTGGGTGATTGAAGTTTGTGGTCGCAGCACCGGCCACCAGCCGGAGTTTGTTGGCTAACAGCCGGTATTCACCTCTTAAGAAGGCGCTACGGGTATCTATCTCTCCACGAGCGTTGAGCAAGCCAGACTTGGTCTGCAAATTTGAATACCGTGTGTCATCATATACGGCGGTAGTATAACTTAAACCCGGCTTGATCGATAGAGCCCCCCTGGTATAGTTATACTCCAGGTTGGCCCCGGCAATATGATAGTCATACTTCCGGCCGGGATCATTGTCGGTAGATTGCGTACCTCCATTGTAGGAGAACTGCGTCGACAATCCATGTACATACCCGCGAACAGCTGCATAGCCGGATTCCGATGTAGCCGTAGACAAAGGAGTAACCTCATTCTCCGAGGACACTTTTTGAACCTCCGAATGCTGGGCGCCGGCGCTGAAGCTGAACTTTGTATTCCCGCTGAGGTCAGCGTTCAAAAAGATATTACCGGCATATTTCTTCGTCGCAAGAGGCTGATCGGGATACCGTTGATCTACATTGCGCACTGTATCGTTCGTGATATTTAGAAAATAGTCGGGATTAGTCAGGTACTCGTTCCGATTGAACTCGAAATAAGACAGCTGAGTACGGTCGCGGCTGTCATAATTGCCGGAAGCAATCACGCTCCATTTGTCATTGAATCGATAGCCGGCTGAAATATTATCGGCATAGGTCAGCGAGCTGCCGTGTAGCATATTGGCCTCCAGGTAGGGCCCTTTATGCTCTGCCCGGCGGGTAATAATATTGATAACGCCATTTACCGCATTCGGGCCATAAAGAGCTGCAGAAGGGCCTCGGACAACTTCGATCTTTTCCACATCGTTCAACGCCACGGGCAAGGTTTCCCAAAATGTCCCGCCACGCAGATAACTGTACACCGGCCGGTTGTCGATCATCACCAGGGTAGTGGTATTGGAAGCGATATCAAAAGGAGCGTTGGGAGGAACATTGTCCATTCCCCGCAGATGTATATCATAATTACCATTTGTCTCTTCCCTTACGATCATTCCCGGCACCAGCCGCAAAGCTTCCATCAGGGAGGTGCACCCCGCCCTTTCAATATCCACGCGGTTTACCACCGAGGCCGACAGCGGTGCATCCAGTAATAGCTCGTCCTGCTTCGAGGCGGACTCGATCTTTACGTTCAACAGCTCTTTAAGGCTCATTCGTTTGTACGAGTGATATTCGGCCGTGTCCTTCTGACCGAAGGCCTCGCCCGCAAATAACAGCGGCAGCATCACGGGCAACAATTTCTTAATAGTATACATCTTATACATCAGGGTTAGGATTATTTCACAACGGTGCCGAGCTCCAGAAGCTCCGGCGCAATGCCTAGATTCCGGCTATTGATATTTGTTTTATTGATCTCCATTTTAAGGTGCTCGTCTACAATGACCAGGTTGATACAGGCTCCTTTGCGCTCAAGGCCTTCCGATTCGGCCACCAAAAGGATTGGCTGCCCTGCAGTAGCGGCGACGATGGATCTTAGCTTATTACTAGACCCCTCTCCTATGAATAGTATCTGGCAATTGAAAGCGGTGGCGTTTGGAGGAAATTTCTTTATCGTCAGCGGTCGACCGGCAATAGTCTTTTCGCCGATGTTCCTGACCAGTTCATCATACATTGGAGAGGAACCTGTTACGCCAATGACAAATTCGCCCGAGGCTTTATCTTCCGGCCAATTGACGTATTTGGTGAAATAATAGACAATGTTTGCCTTCACCGGATAGTTCGGATTCGTTTGGGCCCTGACGGGCATCCATGCACCAAGCGACAAAATAGACGCCAGCAGTAAGAAAAAAGGACGGTTCCCTGGTTCCATAGGTATTAGGCGCCTAAGATAAACTCCTCATGCCTCATTTTCAACTCATTAAAGGCGTCAAATAAAAGATTAAGCATTTCCCTTATCAAAAAGTAAGGCCCCCGCGGTAGCGGGGGCCTCTAAACATCATACAGTTGTATTACTATTACTTAAGATACCCGTAATACTCATCGTCTGTTGCGCAATCCCACCAGACAGGCATGCTCCAAATATTCGGGTCGGTAGCATGAGGATTCAACGCCAGCGTATTCACAGAATTGTAATTTATTTCATAGGTGGGTGGCAACGCCCAGCGACGCATCCAATATCTAACGTCTGTTGGGGTAGTACCTGTCAGCTGAGCCGTACCGGTGAACAAAGGTCCACGCTGATATCCTGGATAAACCACGCCAAAACCACCCACATTCCCGGCGCTGAAGTTGAAGCGGCGCATATCGTTCCAGTTCTCGATGCTGCAGCCCATCGCGATATATTTTTGCAGCATGATGTCCGACATGGTAAGATTTCCAGCCGTTGCAACCGCCGGACTGGCAAGGTACGCGCTTATGTCCGCAGAATTCATAGGTCGCATATCGGGATTGGTGACGCCATAGGTACCCGCCCAGGAGGTTAGCTTCGCCTGCATCATATCCAGATGCGCCTGTATAGCGGCTATATAGGCAGTATAGGCATCGGCAAGATCACTCTTTCTCATATACACTTCAGCCTTGATGAAGTTCATCTCATGGTAGGTCAGGATCTCCTGGTCGGACACGGGGCGAACCTGGTATGAGCCGGTGGAGGCAACCACGCCGGCCGCAAATGCATCTTTATTGGGATACCAGTTGACATCATTCGGACCCTGATCGGGTATCCCGGATGTGGCAATAGCGCTGCTCCGCATATTTACATACGCCGTATCCCCCGCATATATATAATTGTTGCTGTTTATAAAGATGGAACCCTTGGGGTAGATGATGGATACGACGTTCCCGCTCACGGTGTACGGCCTGCCGACAGAATCCTGGGCATGGGTGAAATTAGCGAGCTCCGTTGGATCGGCTATCGTGTATTTGATGGTCGTATTCGAGGCGGCATACGAGGGCGTTACGATGGAAGTAGGCCCGCCTTTCAACAGCCGGGTCGCAGCACCGTAAGAATCCACCCCTGTCGAACGGGTCCAGGTATAAGATGCCGCTCTGCCGTTGCCATCCAGCTGAACGCCGGTCATATAAGAAGGTACAATTTTGCTCATGCGGGGATCTACCACACCGGCGCCACGCATATTGGTCAGCAGGTTGTAATAGTATTGAGACATACGGATGGTGTTGCCATAAGCCGCATAATCGAAATTGCCGTTTGTTACCACCGGGTCGCCGAATAAATAATCGGTGATGGTACTATTGTTATAGCCCGGCCCTACTATATTGTCGGCGTTGGATTGCGGGCCCTTCGACAAACAGTACAAGATAGAATCCGCATTGTACAGATCCGCCTTTTTCGACAGCTTGAGCATGTAGCGGGCTTTCAATCCCCAGCACATTTTTACCCACTTGCCGACATCGCCGCCGCTCCACAGATCCCCGGCGGCCAGTGAGGGCGCCCCTACTTCCTGCGTTTTGGAGAAAAGGTCGATCGCCTCATTCAATTTTGCCATACATCCGTTAAAAATGGTTTTGCCATCATCGGGCTTGGGGCTCGGGTTGCCTGTTCCGGCCTGCGTGTAAGGCATTTCGCCATACAGATCCAGCATTTCCATATAGCCAAGTGCATGGAAGACATCTGCCGCGGCCATATAATGATAGGCGCCTACCTTCTTGGCAGTATTATACATATCCACTACATTGGAAGATACCTCTACGAACCATGTCTGGTAGGAGGTGGTTGAATTGGCATTCGTGCATTGCCAGGTTGTGCTGAACGTATTGGGATTGCCGGAGTTGGTATAGTAAACACCCGCCATGCAGGAAGTACGATAATTCGTCACGCCTGCCGTGTACTGGTAAAAATGCTCTATCCACGGCAGTCGGTTTTGAACCTGTACGCTTTGGTTGTTGGGATTATCCGGGTCCGTATTGACATCCAGCCACTTTTTACAGGAGGCGGAACCCAGCACTAACACGGCTCCCAGAATAATATATTTTATATTTTTCATAATTTACTTTTATTGGTTGATTATAAAGAAACATTTATCCCGAATGTGAAAGTCCGTACTGCCGGTACGCCCAGGTAGTCGATACCTTGAGAGCCCGAACCTCCCGTGCCCCCCGCAGCGCTTACTTCAGGATCCATTCCTTTGTAGTTTGTCCATGTCAGCAGATTGGTACCTACCGCCGTTGCCGAAAGGCCCTTAATCACTTTTCTGCTCTTCAAAACACCGGAAAAATCGTACGTCAATGACAGCGATCGTAGCTTCACCCAGTTTGTTGAAGTGATAAAGTTGTAAGAGTTGGCCGCATAGTTTTGCCAGTATTGCTGGATCATATAGGAGCCATCACGCGTATTGGTGCCAATAGTATAGCTCTGGCCGGGAACATACGTTTGGCTAAAATCAGCACCGGTCTGGCTGTTAACGCCCTTAACCGTTACAGACTGGCGATCGTTCAGCAAAGTTCTCTTACTTAAGCCATTCATAACCAGGGCATACTCTGTACCATTGAAAATATCCCCGCCTTTGCGAATGTCCAGCAGGAATGACAGGGAAAGATTTTTGTAACGCACGGTGTTGTTGATGCCCCCTATCCAATCCGGTTCCCGATTGCCGACAACGGCAGTACCGCTGGTATTGACCTTATAGAACCCGCTCGTAGGATCCACCTGGTAGCGCCCGTTAGGTATTTCTTTTCCTTTCGAATCCAGTTCGCGGTAGAAAGGCGTACCTGTCATCGCAAGGAAATAACCTCCGTTGGGAATGGAAGCGGCTTTTATAGTTCCGAACTGGGCGTCCGTCGGGTAGAAATAGGATACTCCCGGAATGAAAGCGCCCAATCGGCCCTTGTTATATGAATAATTCAGCATCACTTCCCAGGTGAAATCCTTTGTTACGATCGGCTTACCGCTAAGCGCTATTTCCATTCCCTTATTGATCACTGAGCCGCTATTGAGAGTGCTGAAAATGAATCCACCGGATTGGGCCAGGCGCGGCTGCCCGATCTGGTTGTTGGTTTGGCTATGATAATAAGTATAGTCCAAAGCAATACGGTTATGAAGAAATCTAAGCTCAGCACCCACTTCCCAGGAGTCCTGGATCTCCGGCTTTAAATTGGGGTTACCGGAATAATACTGGTTACCAACCCCGGTGAAATTGCCAATGCTGATGGAAGGATTTTCATACGTATTCGTAGCATAAGGGTCTCCATCTTTACCAACCCGTGCCCAGCTTCCCCGCACCTTTCCGAAAGAAAGGATATCGCTGATGTGCAGCAGCTCCGTAAATACAAATGAACCGCTGACAGAAGGATAGAAATAAGAGTTGTTTTGTACCGCCAGTGTGGACGATGCATCATTACGTCCGGTGGCCGTAAGAAAGATCATGTTTTTATAAGAAACGCCGATTTCTCCATAAACTCCCACCAAACGCCTTCTTATTGTTGCGTCTGTAAAGAACTTATTGGTGGGAGCCATATTATTGAAGCTAATGGTGCCAGGTACGATAAAAGCATATCCCCAATGGTTCTGTCTTAGGATGTTCGTATTTTCTGTCGTGGATCCCATCATCAGATGCGTATCGAAATCGCCGAATGTCTTATGGAAATTCGTCATCACCGTGGTAGTCACATAGCTGTAATTGTACATGTCCTTGCTGAGGCGGCCGCTCTGATACAGCGGGATCACTGCCGAACCCGGGGCGATATACGTATAATCATTGGTGGCATACTGGTCATACCCTAACCGGCCCGTGACATCCCACCAGCTGGTGATCTTGTAGCTGGCGCTGATGCCGCCTGTGATACGTTTGGTCTGTGATGTCAGCTTGTCTTTGTTGATGATCCAGTAGGGATTGTCAATATCGTTTTCCAGATAAGGGATCGTTCCGGCGTATATCCGGTGCTGAGATCCATCGGGATTTACATAATTTTTTATATCGTATGTTGTTGGAAAAGTATACAATGCTTGCATGCTTCCAACACCGCTTCCATACAGACCGGCCGTCGTTAAAGTTCTGTCAATATCGGCAATGGAATAGGCGACATTGGCATTCACCGTCAGACCGCCATAATGTTGTTCGCCGTTGAAACGAAAGGTGGTCTTGTTGTAGTCCGTATTGGGAACGATGCCTGTCTGTTTGAAATTGGACCCGGATAAGAAGAAGGTGCCATTCTTGCTGCCACCGGATACATTTACGTTGTTGTCAAATACCAGACCATGCCGGAAGAAATTACCGATATTATCATATTTCGTGCTGTCGGCCGGGATCTTCGGTCCCCAGTTGCTATACGAGGCAGTGGTTAAAACGCCATTGCTGGCAATTGAGCCGGGGCCGAATTCTGTTTGCACCTCAGGTAGCTTATTGGCGGAGGAGCTGGCGATCTTGCTGGCTACATTCACCGTCAGCGCGCCTTCCGCTCCCCTCTTGGTGGTGATGATAACCACCCCGTCGGCCGCCCTCGAACCATACAATGCTGCTGCGGCGGCGCCTTTTAAAACCGACATGGTTTCAACATCCTCCGGATTGATATCCATTACACGATTGGAGATGGTAGTATTGCTGCGGGACAAACCATCTGTACCGGTATTGCCTGTGACAGTGGTCGAGTTATCATAGATAATACCATCGATAACAAACAGCGGCTGGTTTTGCCTGTTTTCCGATGTAGAGTTGCCGCCCCGAATGGTGATAGAGGCGCCGGCGCCGGCCGAACCGCTGAATTGTGTGATATTCACGCCAGGCACTTTGCCCACCATGGAGTTGATGATATTGGTATTTTTATTTTTCATCAATTCCGTGGAGCTCAGGTCGGACACCGAATATCCCAATGCTTTTCGTTCTTTTTTAATACCCAAGGCTGTAACGACGACATCGCTCATTTGGCTGGACTGCTCTTTTGCCAGGTGTATTACCATGCCGGCCGCAGCTTTTATTTTTTGTGAGGCGAAACCCACATAGCTGAATTCCAGCAAAGTGCCTGCTTTTACACTAAGGGTGAATTTTCCCTGGTCATTCGTAGCAGTGGCAATGTTTTTACCACTTACAGTTACCGTTACGCCTGGCAGCGGTGCGCCGTCATCGCTGGAAAGCACGGTTCCGCTGATGGGAACTCCTTGAGCCTCCAGGTTGTTTGAGATCATGCTAAGCATAATAAACATGATCAAACTAAAAAGCTTCCATTTTCTCATACTTTGTAGTTTTTGGTTTTTTTAAAAATATCTATATAGCGTGTTTACAAAACCTTGATTCCTGCCTTCACATAGGGTTGCAACAATTTATCCGTTGGGTCTAATTCCGTGATCAGATAGTCAATCTGCCGTAGTTCGCACACATGCAAAGCCTCAAAAGAGTTGAGTTTCTCGGCAATGGCCAGGCCGACGGTTTTGGCAGACGCAGCGATCATGGCCTTCTTCAGCTCCACCACTTCCCAATCGCTGTCCGTTATACCTTTTTTCAGGTCGATGGCATTGATGCCCAGCAGGCACAGGTCGGCATTTACCTCTTTTATTTTCTCGATGGTGCTGGCGCCAACCGTAATTTTTGATTCCTTGTTGACACGGTCTCCCACAGCGATGACATTGATATTGGGATGGGACATATAAGCATTCAAAGCCGGGATGCTGCCCGTAATAAAGGTGGCCCTCAGCTGTGGAGGTAAATGCCGGGCCATCTCAAGAATAGTAGTGCCTCCGCTGGTCAATACATACATATTCTTCCGGATCAGCCTGATTGCCTTTTCTGCGATAATTGCCTTCTGCCCCTGGGAATAAATGCTTTTGGACCTAAAATGAACCTCGCTAAAAGCAAGCGATAAGGCGCCACCATGCACTTTTATTAGTTTGCCGGCATTGGCAAGTTCTTGCAGATCCCTGCGAACGGTATCTTCTGATACCTCCATATCCTCACACAGATTGGCATTCAATACCTTATTGTGAAGATTCAGCCGGTAAAGAATGTACGCCTGCCGTTCTTTTTTTAGTAAGCTGTTAATTTTGGTCAAAAAGATGTTAATTGTCTAGGGAAAGGTACTTACAAACCCGCATAAAACAGCAAAATCAATAAAAGAAATGCAAAAAAAGTTATAGAATCCTGCGTGGTTGGGGGAAATGTAGATGGGGGATGGCCCGGAAGAGTGTCCAGCGCCATATATATCAAAAAAGCCCAGATAGAAATCCGGGCCGTTGCTAAAATCCAATATCCTATTAAAAGCCTATAGCAATAACTGCAATTGTCAGACCATGTGTCGGCAGCTTCCTGAGATTATACTGTTGACAATGCCGTTCGATAGATTGAGGAAATATTTCCCCGCTACCTGAAAATCAATGTTACATGAAAATAAATTACTGCAGGCGCCGGGACCTGTCTTCTTTTTTATTGTCTTGTGAATAGCAAGCCGGTGTAGATGTTCCGGCAGCTCTTAAAACAATTCATTTGGGGGTTATAACTTCCATCGCACGACACTCCCTATGTAAATCCCTATCCCTAACCGTAGAATTTATTTGATCCGTTAAACACGATTGGGTGATGCGTTTTCTGCACCTATCCGCCAAGGACAAAAAGACGTTTAATAATTTTCTGTCAAACGGTGGAATATGTCTCTATCGCCGGTTGATTTTCTCCACTATATACTGGATGAATGTATTTATCTTATTAAAGAATCTCAGCAGAGTACCTACGAAGAGTTTCGGGCTGATTGAAGGAAATTCAACAAACATATAATTTGGCAGGGATTACCGCTGTTTTTGTCTACTATATCGACCAGGAAAGAGTGACGAAACTGCGCCGAAGGATTACGCAGATAGCAGGAAAATATTTTTTCATTCAACCAATCTATCAAAATTATTTCTTGAAAACCAACCCAATGTGATGAATTGTGAGTAAATTTATACTCCACGCATTTATCCCGCTTGTCAATGAAGAAACTATCGATTCTGGTCCATGAAGATGTATACTGGTCAAGCGCAACCAGCGCTTTGGATCTTTTCTCCGGCGCAAATCGTTATCTTGAAAGAATTGGCGAATCACCTGCTTTCGACCTGGAACTGGTGGGCGAAAGACCCGAAAGTATTCAGTTGGGGGGTACCGCTCGCTTTATTCGACAGGTTACTATCCAAAAAGTAACCCAAACAGATCTTATCGTCATCCCCGGATTCGACGGCGCGAGCAAAAATATCCTCGGGAAATACGGAGCCATCATCGAATGGATCAAATCGATGCGAAGATCCGGAACAGAGATTGCCAGCCTTTGCGTCGGAAGCTTCTTTTTGGCGGAAGCCGGATTACTAAACGGTAAGGCGGCTACATCCCATTGGTCGGTGACCGATGAAATGCAATTGCGGTACCCGCAGGTAAGATTGCGATCGGACAAGGTTATCACCGATCAGGATGGGATCTACACCGGCGGGGGCGCCTTTGCTTCGCTAAAGCTGATTCTTTACCTGATCGAAAGGTTTTGCGGGCGGGAAACCGCCCTCGCAATCAGTAAGGCGTATTCCATAGACACCGATTCCTTCAGCCAGGCTCATTTTGCAGTATTTACAGGTCAGCGTCAACATAATGATGACGAAATCCTGAAAATCCAGGCTTATATCGAGCAGAACTATTCCTCCAATATCTCTATCGACCAGGTTTCGACCTTAACTCATACCAGCAGAAGAAATTTTATCCGCCGCTTTAAAGCGGCCACTAATAATACGCCGATGGAATACCTTCAGCGGGTCAGGATAGAAGCGGCAAAGAAAGCGCTGGAAAGTGACGATCTGCAGTCGATCGACCTCGCCGGCGTGGCCGGCTACGAAGATATTAAGACATTCAGAATGGTCTTCAAGAAACTGACCGGCATGTCTCCCCGCGATTACCGCAAAAAATATGCACGAAAGACAGCCTTGTTATGATTGCCTGGATTACCGTTGCCGGTGGATCCAGGTCATCTGCACCATCGTTCCATTGTAAAGCAACAGATAGGCCGGGAACAGGAAGTAAATAATCTCATGGCCGATACAGATAAAAAGGGCAAGCACGGCTGACATCGTGCTTAACACCCATGATACCGATCGTTCCTGTGCCGGCTCCCGCCACGCTTTTACAATAGTAGGGGCGCCGAGCAATGCATCTGACGTGACCACCAAACAACCCACTGTTGAAAACGCGATCGCCGTCATGCTCCACTGCCATCCCCCGTGGATGATCTGCGAGATCAGCGTAATGCACATCAGGACCGCCCAGCCGAACCATGTCAGCACGCTTGGAGTAATTTTTCTTTGCAGACAGTTCAGGATATAGATCACCTGGCCGGTGATAACGATGAGGGCGGCGGCAAACCCAACTATTTTATCCATAATATAATTTGTTTGTGGTTAAAGCAATCCAAGTTTGGGTTTTACCCATTCGGCGAGGCGGTTAATAGAGTCTTTCGATTCCGGAGCGCGTCCCGCAGCCATCTGAAACGTATGTTGCATTCCGGGGAAAATGTCCACCTTTATATCAACACCAGCCTGCATGGCTTTCTCCGCCAAACGCCGGCTATCATCCAGTAATACCTCGTCTCCTCCGACATGGATATAGATCGGCGGCAGCCCCTTCAGATCTCCATACAACGGATTTGCATACTGATCTTTGATATTGCCCTCTTCTCCGACAAACATCAGCGCCATAGACTTTACCCAATCCCGCTGCAGCAACAGATCCTTCCCGTTGTTGGAGTCCATCGAATCTCCGACTGCTTCCATATCAAACCAGGGGGACATCGGTAATGCCGCAGCCGGTAAAGGAAGACCTTTGTCCCGGGCAAGCAACATCCCGGTTATCGCCAGGCCGCCCCCCGCCGAATCTCCTGTAAAGGCGATGTGATGGGGCTCGATTCCCTGGCTTAGCAGCCATTCATACGCCGCGACAGTATCGTTGACCTGCGCCGGATGCACATGCTCGGGGGTGCGGCGATAGTCCAGGATCAATGCCCTGGCGCCGGTGGCTTTCGCCAGGTGAGCAAACATTTTCCGGTGTGTATACATCGAACCTGTAAAGAAACCGCCGCCGTGAAGACACAGCAGGACCCTGTCTTGCACGGCCCCTTTCGGCACTGCCCACATGGCCGGGACGCCCCCCGCATTAGTTTCGATATAATCCACTCCACCCGGCTCTGCCGTAAGACTTTGCCAGTTTTCACCAAAATCCCGCGCCGCATCGAGCGACTCATGTTTGGGAGCGGCTTCAACGATCTTCAGCCACCATTTACCTACTTCTTCTACTTGTTTGCTTGGTTTGTTAACCAGAGTTTGCGTTGTCATAGTAATTAATTTTAACCAAAATTACTCCCGCCACACCCCCTAAAAAACCGGCATTCTTGCCTTTTAAAGGGGGTGTTTTTGCCAACGCATGAAGGTAATGCGCAGAAAGAACAACTTATTGCTGTTCATTTCCATAAAAGTCAAATACAAAAATGAAAAACATTCTTACATTACCGTAATTCCGGAATCTTTAAAATATTGCTCTGCAAGTTCTTTTCCTTCTTCATCGGTGATAATGGTATCAACCGATTCAAGCGGACAGATAAAAAAAGCTTCTGCCGTGTTTATTCTTTCGGTAGGTGTTAATGCAATTACCCGTTTCGATACTTCCACAATTGCTTTCTTTACTTCGCTTTCTTCGTAATTGATTGTTGTTACCCCGATCGTAGGGTCAATACTGCATATCCCCATGAAATAAATGTCTGCGCGCACTTTGTTAAAGAAACGGATGGCATCCTGCCCGATGGCTGTGTAAGCTACTTTGAGCAATCTACCCCCGGTAAACAATACTTCAATGTTCGGGTGTTCTTCAAGTACGTTCACTATAGGAAAACTGTTTGTTACAACAGTAATCCGAAGATCGTGTGGCAGAATGGAAGCGATCGCCAGAGCGGTAGTGCCACCATCGAACACAACCACCTGTCCGTTATCCAATAACCCCACGGCTTTTTCTGCAATGACTTTTTTCTCGTCTGTTTTATAATGCAATCGGTCACTGAAATGATGTGGGGTAGGAGAATGGGGAATGGCCCCACCACGAACAGCTTTCAACTGGCCATGGTCAGTAAGTTCTTTCAAATCTCTTCTCACGGTATACTCCGAAACATTTAGCAGCTTGCTTAATGTCTTTAAGGTTACTTTCTGGTCTTCCGAAAGCTTCTTTAATATAAATTGAAATCGCTCTTCTTTCAACATATTGTGCAATATTATGCAATATAACCTTCTTAAATGCTATTTTTTAAGATTTTTAATGAAATAAAATGCCATAAAATGCAATTTGTGTAAAATAATTAATATTTTAGTTGCAAAATATAGCAAATGATTGCAAATATTGACAAAGTAAAAAGGACCAATCTGCCATTGCGTAAATGGTTCTTAAGCAAACAAAGGAGCGATTTAATTTCGCCCAAACACGAAACGATAAAAGAGGCATCAAGGCGAGCAAACAGGTTTGCCGTAAGTGCCATGTTCTTTATGCATGGATTGTGTTTTGCCAGCTGGGCCGCCCGTATTCCAACTATAAAGGAAAGTATCAAACTTTCAGATGCCGCCCTTGGCAGCGTTTTGTTTGCCCTTCCAATGGGCTTTTTCATTGCACTACCGTTTGCGGGCTGGCTTATTGCGAAGGCCGGAAGTAAAAAGGCTGTTATTTCTTCCGCAGTTTTTTATAGTTTGTCCTTAGTTTTAATTGGAAGCTCATCCAGCGTTCTGTATCTGGTTCTGTCCTTATTTTCTTTTGGCTTTTTCGCAAACATCCTGAATATTTCCATCAATACACAGGCGGTTGCAGTAGAAAGTTTATATAAGAAAAGACTAATGGCTACTTTTCACGGGTTATGGAGTTTGGCAGGCTTTGCAGGAGCAGGTATTGGCACCTGGCTGATAGGGCATAACGTACTACCCCTGCATCATTTTATTTTTATATGTGCCACTTTTCTTGTTGTAAATGTTGTTTGCGCTTTTTACATCGTGAAGAACGACGAGATCGCCGCAGAAAAGCGCCCGGTTTTTGCAATGCCCGATAAATCGCTGATAAAACTTGGGTTTATTGCTTTTTGTTCCATGATGGCGGAGGGCGCAATGTTCGACTGGAGCGGGGTTTATTTTTCTAAAGTGATACAGGTAGACAAGCAACTGACCGGCATCGGCTATACAACCTTTATGATCGCAATGGCAGGTATGCGATTCTTTGCTGATAACCTTTCGAGTCGTATAGGCTTAAAGCGAATATTGCAGGTAAGCGGGTTATTAACAACAAGCGGGCTGCTGCTATCTGTAATATTTCCCGAAATGATGCCGGCATTATTAGGATTCTTTTTAATCGGCATTGGTGTTTCTTCGGTTGTGCCAATGGTCTATAGTGCAGCAGGAAAATCGAAAACACTCTCCCCTGGAACAGCTTTAACCGCAGTTTCTTCGGTGGGCTTTATGGGATTTTTGATAGGTCCGCCTACTATCGGCTTTATCGCAGAAGCAACCAG
>Ga0105240_10003574_pt1 | contig 24119 bp, 25 predicted proteins | sample KBSC54metaG_FD_80426 | JGI IMG/M metagenome (GOLD analysis project Ga0105240, IMG submission 80426) | Corn rhizosphere microbial communities from Kellogg Biological Station, Michigan, USA - KBS C5-4 metaG | ecosystem: Host-associated > Plants > Roots > Rhizosphere > Soil | place: Michigan, USA...
GGGTGCTGCTCGAAAATATCCGTGCACCCATCGACCTGCCGCCGTTTGATAACTCCGCCATGGATGGCTATGCGGTGCGCAGCGCGGACGTGGCCTCGGCACGGGCGGACGCCCCCACGCGGTTACGCCTGATCGGCAAGGTGGCCGCCGGAGCACAATTCCACGGGGAGCTGATTCCGCAAACCTGCGTTCGACTGTTTACCGGCTCGCCTCTGCCTCGCGGCGCCGATGCCGTCGTGATGCAGGAAGACACCCGCTCGGTTCCCGACGACCCTTCGACTATCCTGGTTCTCGACCGATGTGAGCCTCAGGAGAACGTTCGGTTCCGCGGCGAAGACGTTGCTCGCGGCCGCCTCCTGCTGAGCAGGGGCGAGCGGCTGAGTTTCTCCCAGCTCACCCTGTTATCTGCAACCGGGCTGGGCCAATTGAAAGTCGGGCACCAGCCTCGAATCGGTGTGCTGGCCACGGGCTCGGAATTGAGAGCCGCAGGTGCCACTTTGTCTGGGGGACAGATTTACGACAGCAACAGCTTCGCGCTGGACGCCCTGGTGCGCGCCGCGGGCGCGGTGCCGGTGGTGCTGCCTGTAGTGAAGGATTCCTTAGAAGCCACTTGCGCGTCGCTGACCGAGGGCTTCAGCCATTGTGATGCCGTGGTAACCTCGGGCGGGGCTTCGGTGGGAGAACTGGACTTAGTCAAACAGGCCTTTCAGCAGTCTGGCGGATCACTCGAGTTTTGGAAGGTGTCCATCAAGCCTGGCCGGCCGTTTGTGTTCGGTCGTTTGAACCAAAAGCTGCTCTTTGGGCTCCCCGGCAATCCGGTCTCGGCGATCGTGACGTTTCTGCTCCTCGTTCGCCCCGCCTTGCTCCGGTGGCAAGGAGCTTCCGACCTTTCTTTGCCTTCGCACCCCGCTCACCTCGCTGAAGCCATCGCCAACCCCGGTAGTCGGCGACATTTTATGCGGGTAAAAATCGGTCCTGACGGCAAGGTTCATTCAGCGGGGATCCAGGCTTCCCATGCCCTCAGCTCGCTTGCCTCGGCGAATGGATTGCTCGATCTCGCTCCCAGTGTAGAACTGCCGGCCGGGGCTCTCGTTCGGGTAATCCGGTGGGATTAAAGGCCCAGCCGATCAGGCTCAGAAGACGGCCTCAGAAGAATTTACGTCTCGGAGCCTCCATCGGCGGGGTGAAAAACGGCTGCGCCTTAGGCAGTTCCAATTTAGGCTCGGTATAAAGAGGATTCCACTGATTCAGGACGTTCGCGTTCACGTTGGGAAGAGCGGTTGGTGGGAGGAGTGTCCCGGTCATACCCGCGGAGGGCCTGAAGCTCTGTGCGCGAGAAGGTTCGGCTAAGCTTTCCAACGGACTAACCGGTGCCTTCAAGGGGTCCGAACTGCCGGCCGTGCCCAAGGACTGGATAGCAGTGATAGCCGTGGATGGGGAGGAATCGCCAAACACCGCGCTGATGTAGTTTTCCATGGACGCCTTATGCGCTTTAGCCTGCTCCGGGGTCTGTCCAGTCGACCCATTGCCTAACCCCGAGAAATCTGCAAAAGCGCTCCCCGAAGGCGCAGGCTTAAAAATGCTCGATCCGAAATCCGTCCCGGCCATGCTGCTTTTGAGCTTATCGGCATGCTCCTTGATGCTGGCCGGCAAATCCCGGTCGTCATCAACTTGGGAAGGTTGCCGCGCGCCGGCCCTGACCGACGTTCCCAGACCAGTCGAGTTCAGGTCATCCTGCTTCAGCCTTTGATAAATCTGCTGCCAGGATGCCTTGGTTTTGGGCTTGCGGTCGGAGTCCAATCCGGGAAACCCAAAGATATCTTCCGAGGAGGTCGCTGCCGTGGTGTCCGGGGTGGAGAGCCAGCCATCAAAGCTGCCTGTATCATTCTTTTTGCGCCGGCTGGTCACGGAAGGCATGGGGAGCGGCGCGGAACTTAACGGAACTTCGCTATCGATCGATCGCCGGCTGGAGAACGTTAGGCTTGACCGGTTCAACTCCTCTTCCAGCCGTTTCAATCCTTCGTCCTTGTTGCCCAGCTGATTCAGGGATCGAAACACCTCGACACTGTTGGTTTCCGCCGTCGACAGCTCACGTTGGGAACGCTGCGTACCCTGCCCCCAACCGGAGGGCACGAGCACAACCATGCTCCCAAAAGCGGCGAGGAAAACGCCCAGCCTGAATCTGGAAAGACTGAAACACATCGTCGATTTCCATCCTAGCTTAAACCCCGCCCGAGTCAAAGCACAATTTGACGGATTTTGGTTTGCAGCCGGGCAGGGCCTGAACCACTGTTTAACCGATGCGCCCAGTCCCCAGTTTTCACTGTCCAGCAATCGCCGCCGCTCTCTGGTTGGCCTCGGGGATGCCCTCCCTGGCGGGCGATTGGCCGATGTTCCGCGGTGGCCCCGAACTCAGGGGTGTCACCTCCGAGAATTTGCCCCAAAAACCGGCGCTGCTCTGGCGTTTCAAAACCGGGGGACCAGTCCGTTCCTCCCCCGCCGTGGTGAATCACCGCGCCTTTTTCGGGTCCGGAGACGGAATGCTCTATGCCTTGGATTTGGCCTCGGGCAACAAGCTGTGGTCCTTTAAAACCGAAGGTGAAATCGAGTCCTCTCCGCTTGTCCTGGAAGGCCGCGTTTACTTCGGTTCAAGCGATGATTTCCTCTACTCCCTCGATGCCGGAACGGGCGCTCTTAAATGGAAATATGAAACCGGAGACAAGATTGTGGGGGCTCCGAACTGGGCGAGAATGGGGGGAGCGACGCGAGTCCTGGTGGGCAGTTATGATTTCAAACTCCATTGCGTGGATGCCCTCACCGGCAAGAGCAACTGGGTTTATGAAACGGCCAACTATATCAACGGCTCGCCTGGCGTCACCGAAGGGCACGCCGTGTTCGGCGGATGTGACGGCTTGCTCCATGTCATCGATATGACCAACGGCCACCCGCTCCGTGAAGTCTCGGCCGGGGCATACGTTCCCGGTTCGGCGGCGCTGGCCGACGGCCACGCCTTCGTCGGGCAGTACGAAAACCGGTTTCTCTGCGTTGACCTTAACGCCGGAAAGATTGAGTGGGAATTCAAGGATCGCAACTTCCCGTACGTCGGCTCGCCCGCGATTGGTCCGGACCGCGTGGTGTTCGGCGGCGATGACAAGCGCGTGCATTGTGTTCGCCGTACCGATGGGACGACCCTCTGGGACTTCGCCACCCGCGGCAAAGTGCAAAGCTCGCCGGTAATTGGCCTGACCACCGTTGTGGTTGGCTCGGACGATGGCCGACTGTATCTGCTGTCGCTCAGTAAAGGCGAAGAGCTTTGGTCCTATGAGATTGGGCAGCCGGTGAAGGGCTCTCCGGCCGTGGCGGATGGAAAGATCCTGGTCGGGTCGGATGACGGCTACGTTTACTGTTTTGGGGTTGCCAAGTAGCCGGGCCGAGCCGGGAGCCGACAAACATGAACATCATCCAATTGACACCGGGCGCCGGCGCGATGTTCTGCGGAAACTGCTTGCGAGATAACGCGCTGGTAGCCGCTCTCCGCTCCTTCGGTCACGACGCCTTGATGGTCCCCTTGTATCTGCCGCTGACGCTCGATGAGCCCAACCAAAGCGTCGGCACACCCATCTTCTTCAACGGCATCAACGTTTACCTGGAGCAAAAATCGGCCCTCTTTCGCCATGCTCCTTCCTGGTTCCATAACTTGCTCGCCTCGCCCTCTCTCCTGCGTTGGGCCGCCGGGCGCGCAGCCAAAACCCGCGCCTCCGACCTGGGCGACCTGACCCTTTCAATGCTGCGTGGCGAGGAGGGGAACCAGGCCCGGGAATTGGACAGCCTGTTGGCCTGGCTCGGCACTCAAGCGCGCCCCGACATCATCTGTCTTTCCAACGTCCTGCTTGTGGGCATGGCGCGTCGCCTCAAACGCGAGCTGCATGCGCCGGTAGTCTGCATGCTTCAAGGCGAGGATTCGTTCCTCGACGCTCTCCCTCTCTCCCATCGGAATTCCTGTTGGGAAAAGCTGGCCGAACGTGCCACCGATATCGATCTCTTCGTTGCTCCCAGTCATTACTTCGCGCATTTAATGCGCAACCGGCTCGAGCTGCGCCCGGACCGGGTCCAGGTGGTCTACAATGGAATTAACCTGGCCGCGTACCAGGAGCATCCGATATTAACCCAGGGCTCTAGCAAACCCGACCGCAGCGCGGCTAACGGGAACTCCCCCAATCTTCCGACTTCGGTTGTCCCCGGGGTACCTCCACAGCTGGGTTTTTTTGCCAGGATGTGCCGCGAAAAGGGATTGCCCGAACTCGTCGACGCTTTTATTACCCTCAAAAATCGAGGCCGGGTTCCGCAACTCCGGTTGCGCGTCGGCGGCAGTTGCGGCCCGGCCGACGAGCCTCTGGTAGCTGATTTGCGTACCCGCCTGGCCGCTGCCGGCCTCTCCGACCAGGTCGATTTTTGCCCTAATCTCGATCACGCAGCCAAGGTCGCGTTTCTCCGTGAACTCTCGGTGTTCTCAGTGCCCGCGCTGTACGGCGAGGCCTTCGGGTTGTACCTGCTGGAAGCACTCGCCGCCGGGGTACCGGTGGTCCAACCCCGTACCGCGGCTTTTCCGGAAATTGTCGAAGCCACAGCTGGTGGTGTTTTATTTCCGGCAGGCGATGTTCAGGCGCTAGCCGACGCCATCGAAGCCATGGTGCTCGACCCTGCGCGCGCGGTCGCTCTGGGCAAGGCAGGGCGCCAGGCAGTGTTCGAAAAGTTCAGCGCGGAGACCATGACCCGCTCAATGCTCCACCTTTTTGAGGCGTTAAGCCACCGGCGGTTTGCCGCGGGCTGACCGGTGGCCGCAACCGCTGGCTCCACGCGCATCGGGCGTAGGGCTCATGTGAGAAGATCTCGAGGTGCCGGCCGGATAGCCGCTCCAGGACTGCCGCGCACTCTTCTTCTTCTTCTTTGGCGCCCCCACCCCGTGCGTACCCCAGGCTCCGATTCTTGCGGCCCGTGAAATTGATCTGCGCCCCAATCGGGGTCAGCCCGAAGAAGCTGAACATGGCCTGGACGCACGCCTCGTCATTTAAGTCTGTCGGAACCCGAAGCGTGAAACAACGCTCCTGGAGCCCGTGCTGGTTCAGGAATGCCATGGCCCGGTTCTCAATCTCAATCCATTCGATCAGGTACCATTGAAAGAGGGTTAGCTGACGGGGATCAAAGATCCGAAAGATTTCTTCGTTCCCGGTCAACGCCCAAGCGAAGTGGCGCTTGCCGTCGTCGCCGGTGTAAAAATGGAAAGGGGCATGTACGCGCCGCCGCCACTCCTCACGATAGGCCTCGCTCCGAGCCACGGCCAGCGGATCCCGAACCAGGTGGACCAACCGCAGGTCGGGAAAAACTTCCAGCGCCGCGCAGTACGCCGATTTCAAAAACGCATGGCTGGACTCGATATAGATTTCACCCGGCAAGCGCTCGATATAGCGTCGCTTTTTCTCCAGGAGCGCGCGCACGCGGTCAATCCGCCCGGCATAGGCATCATAAATCGAGCGTCCGAACAGGGTGGGGTTGCCCCAGTCGAAAAACGGCTCGTGGCGGCTGACGCAACCCGCCAGATTGTTCTGGAACAGGTGCTTCAGGTACAACGTCCCGGAGCGGGCACTGGACAGGGTGAAAATCGTGAGCGGCTTCCGCAGCATTCAAAAGCGGGATCTTTTCACAGTTTAAATCTCCCTGTGCACGCACACCACTTCCACCGGTCCGGGAATTTCGCGGTCAAAAATAGTGGTGGGTTTGCGATCGAACACGCGGAAGCCGTACCGCGCGTACACCGCCTCCGGGCGCCGCTTCGGGTAGGAGAAGAACGCTCCGTAGCATTCCTTCATGCCCGCCGCGAGAAGCTTGGCTTCATAAATCTCCCAAAGCCGCATGCAGATCCCGCGCCCGCGAAAGCCTTTGTCCAGATCCCAATGCAGATGGGCCGCATGCGCCGGGTGCTTGGGCTGCTCCCAAAATCCTGAGGTCAACAGCCACCGCACAAAACGCCCGCTACGCGGATGACCCGCGTAGCGGCCCGCCACCAGCCGAAATGCCATCTTGGCCGCGGTACAAAATCCGCTGCGCAGCAGCGCCAGTTCGAAGTGCCTGGAAACGGCACCCAACAGGTAACCGATTACCCGCCCGTCCACCTCGGCCACCAGGGCCCAGTCCGGTTCGTAATCCAGGTACGCGTTCGTGAACAGGTCGGCAAACAAATCGCGGTCGCGGAACAATTTATCCACCGGGTTGCCCAAAAAGCCCGTCTCGCAGCAGAGTTGTCGGATGGTGGAACGATCGGCAGCGCGGTAGGGGCGGATGCAGACCTTGTTCTCGATGCAGACGGCGTGATGGTTTATCGGGAACTCGCCCAGGACATCAGCCCCCGGGTTCCCGATCTCTTTGGCCTCGCTCGCGCACTTCAGAATCATCGTCTCTACCCTCCGCCCTTTGCCCTTTGTACTCACATGATCCGGCAGCGACCAACAAACTTTGGACGCCTCATTTCACGTGTGCAAGCAGAACATCGCTTAAGTCATTTTTTTTTCCAGTAGGAAAACTGGTTGCCGCAGGGCGGGGTTTGACCTACGTTTCTCCCGATCAGTGCGCGAGTAGCTCAATTGGATAGAGCGTCGGCCTCCGGAGCCGAAGGTTGAGAGTTCGACCCTCTCCTCGCGTACCATTTAAACCACGGCAGGCTGGACCCTGGGAACTGGAGCAAGACTCACTTCCTGATGGGCATTGGGAAACACAGTGGCACATTCATGAACGACATCGACACAGAGACGCTTAAGGGCATAGCCAATCAGCTGCGCATACATTCCATTTCCGCAACCACCGCGGCCGGGAGCGGTCACCCCACCTCCTGCTGTTCCGCCGCCGACCTGGTCGCCGCTCTTTTTTTTGGCCACATGCGGTTCGATCCGAAAAACCCGCGTTATTATAACAACGACCGCTTCATTCTTTCCAAGGGGCACGCCGCCCCGTTGCTGTATGCGGCCTGGGCAGAACTCGGGTTCATTCCGCCCGAGGAGTTGCTTAAACTTCGCCAGTTCGGCAATGACCTCGAAGGTCATCCCACGCCGCGCCTGGCGTTTGCCGATGTCGCGACCGGTTCGCTGGGGCAAGGCTTAAGCGTCGGGGTGGGCATGGCCTTGTGCGCCCGCCTGGACGCGCTCGATTATCGCACGTATGTCCTGTTGGGCGACGGCGAATGCGCAGAGGGCTCCGTCTGGGAAGCCGCCGCCGCCGCCGGGATTTACCATCTCAATAATCTCACCGCTATCGTCGATGTGAACCGCCTCGGCCAGAGCGATCCCACACCGTACGGACACAATCTCGAGATCTATAAAAAGCGCTTCGAAGCGTTCGGTTGGCGCACCGAGGTGATTGACGGCCATGACGTCGATGAAATCGTAGAGGTCCTGGCGGCGGTGGGTTTGGGAGAACAACCGCTGGTCATCCTTGCAAAAACTCTTAAAGGCGCCGGCATCTCGTTTCTCCAGGACCTGGAAAATTGGCATGGCAAAGCCTTGTCCAGAGAGGAGGCTGACCGCGCCATTGCCGAGCTCCGACCCAGCTCGAGAACCGGCCTCGGCCAGGCGATTGCCGCGCCTTCGCCTTTGCCCGCCCCGAAAAACGACCCGCCCGCGCAATACCCTCCGACCACTTACAAGATCGGGGATATGGTCGCGACACGCGAGGCGTTCGGAACCGCCCTGTTGCGCATCGGGACCGTCGATCCACGTGTTGTGGCGCTGGATGGCGACACGAAGAACTCCACGTACTCCGACAAGTTTTTCAAAAAGTTCCCCGAGCGCTCCACCGAGTGCTATATCGCCGAGCAAAATATGGTCGGCGTCGCCACGGGTTTCGCAGTCCGTGGCAAAGTCCCTTTCGCCTCCACATTCGCCACGTTCTTCTCGCGCGCCTTCGACCAAATCCGGGTGGCCGGTATTTCACGGGCCAACGTCAAATTGGTCGGATCGCACGTCGGCGTTAGCATCGGTGAGGACGGTCCATCCCAAATGGGGTTGGAAGATCTTGCCATGATGCGCGCGGTCGTCGGGAGCGTAGTGCTCTATCCCAGTGATGCTGTGAGCGCCGAAAAGTTGATGGACCAAATGGCGACGCACCAGGGAATTTGCTTCTTGCGAACTTCGCGTCCCAAAACCCCCGTGCTGTACAGCAACGAAGAACCGTTCCCCATCGGCGGTGCCAAGGTGCTGCGCCAGTCCGCGGGCGACAAAGTGACGGTTGTCGGTGGAGGCGTGACGCTCTACGAAGCACTCAAGGCAGCCGACGCCCTCAAGAACGAAGGCATTGGCATCACTGTAATCGATGCTTACAGCGTTAAGCCGCTCGGCAAGGACGTTATCTTCGCGGCGGCTCAGAAGACCAACCAGGTCGTCATCACCGTCGAGGACCACTACCCCGAAGGAGGCCTGGGGGACGCAGTGGCCGGAGAGTTGAGTTCTTCGGGTGTCAAAGTGCACAAGTTGGCCGTCTTCGAGTTGCCTCGCTCTGGGAAACCCGAACAATTGTTGGCCCACTACAAGATCGACTCGGCCGCGATTATTGCCAAAGTCAAAGCCTTGGTTGCGGCATAAGTTGGTGATTCGGGCGGCTGCCTCACAGGTGAGGGCCGCCTTCTCTCTGTACGTGAGTCTTTGACCTGGTTCGCCCATCGCTGAGACTGGCGCAAAACCTGCTCATTTCTGGTGTTTCGATGACGCGCCAGATCCTTTTGCTCCTCTTTACCGCCCGCTCGGGTAAGGCGGCCCCTCCGCCCTCTGCCGGGAGGCTCCTCCGCGTGGGTTTGGCCCTCGGAAGCCTCCTCCTCCGGCTAGGGAACGTAACTGCCAGCGAGCCGGACCTTTGCTTCGCCTGTGGTGATCCCATTAATGGACCGTTTTACAGCATGGAGGACAAGGTCACTCTCCAAAGGAGACACATCTGCAAAGAATGCGAGACCACCTTCCCGGCTTGTTTCGTCTGCGGCCTCCCCGCCCGGACCAGCTCCCCGGGGGCCCAGGTGATTTCCGATGGACGCGCGATTTGTGCTCGCGATGCGCAAACCGCCGTCTTGCAGGTGGACGAAGGTAAGCGTGTGTGCCTGGAAGCCTGGGAGAATGTTGAGCGTTTGCTTTCCCGTTTCATCAGCTTCCCCGAAAAGAACGTGCGCATTCGCATCGTCGACCGCGTCCACCTGTTGGAGTTATTTAAGGTCGCTGGAAACGATTACGAATGCCCCAACGTGTGGGGTTTCACCCAGACCCATGTTGCCGGCCGGCAGTTCGATCACCAGATCAGTGTGCTGGGCGCCATGCCCCTTTGCTTCTTCCAAGCTACCTGCGCTCACGAATACGCGCACACCTGGCTCAACGAAAACGTGACCGGACCCCGCCGAACCAATTTAAGCAAAGATGCGGAGGAGGGTTTTTGTGAACTGGTGTCTTACCTGTTCATGGACTCCCTGCATGATGAGGAAGCCAAGGCCAGGATACTGCACAACACCTATACCCGCGGCCAGGTGGATCTTTTTGTGGCCGCCGAGCAGCGCCTCGGCTTTAACGATGTGGTCGAGTGGATGAAAGCGGGCGCCGATGACCGCTTGAACCAGGACGATCCCGATCGCCTCAGAAAGATGATTAGCCCTCAACGGCCATCTGCGCCCGCGCCAGTTGTTCAAACGTACTACCACCCGGCACCCGCCCCGGCTCCTTCCAAGCTGGCGCTCAAAGCAGTCTTTTGGGATGAAAATCGCCCCACCGCCCTCATTAACGACCAAACATTCGCCATCAACGAGCAAGCCAAGGTGCGACTCGGTTCAACCAATGTGACCCTTCGTTGTCTGGCCATCCACAAGGATGCCGTCCGCATCCGGGTCGCCAACTCAAACCAAGACCAGGACTTAATCCTCGGAGCGCGGTAGCTCGGATATTCACACCGCGCTGGTGCTGCGGGCGATGATTCGGAACGGTATGGACAAACTGCCGCGGGCTCCCGGGCGGGAAGTCGTGGCAAAACCTTCCGTTGGCGCTCCTCTGCCTTCGCACGCTGCTTCTGTGACAGATCCATCCAGGTTGGTCCTCAAGCTCGTTCCCTTCCCTTTAATGGCGCCGGTTTAAAATTGTATTTTCTTCCGAACTTCTGCTGAAAGCGCTTCTTGTTTCTTCGTTCCCCTGGTCCTTCTTCCCTTTCCGGTGTTCGGCACCAAAGCCCGGTTCATCTGGAAGTTCGGACGACAGGCAACTTGATCATTTTGGTTCGATAACCGTCAGCCCCTTAACAGGCGCGAAGTGTTTCTGGTTGAAACTGGCAACCCGGCTGCCCCTCTCCAGCGCGGTTGCTGCTACGATGACGTCATAATACCCAACTATCTTACCGGCGGATTCCAATTCCGCCCAGACGCGGGCATGCTCGTAGGCAGTTTGTTCCGTGTAAGGGATTATGGGTAGCTTCGCCAATAGGGCAGTAAGGAAGTTTTGGCGTTTTACCCGATGGACGCCTACTGCTCGCTCCACGCCGTGCCAAAGCTCCGCTACGGTAATGGCAGCGACCTCAAACTGCTCGTTCGGTTGAGATGCTACCCAGCCCTGGAAGTCAAAAGTGCCCCTCTCGCCGCGGATGATTACGTCCGCGTCCAGGATTATCGCCATTTGTCGACAGGGGTTCGAAGAGTTTTACGTCCTTTTTGCAGGTCATCGTGCCAGGCGGCTGCTTCTTCAGGCCCCAGTTCGACTTGGGCCACCACTTCCGCCAGCTCTCGCCCTGTGCAAACTTTTTCGTTGTCGGGGACGATGCGGGCCACGGGTGCGCCATTTTTGAGGAGCACAAAGGTCACGTTTTGATAGTGTGCCCGGTTCACGCAATCCGCGAAGTTGCGTGCGGCCTCAGTGACACTTATTGTCCTTTTTGCCATAAAATCAGATTATCAGATTTTATGCTGATGTCAATAGGTCCGGTGCGCCAGTGCAGCCGGTTGGTGAGCGTTCCTGCTTGCCGAATCCTCCGCGGCGGTTCGAAGCCTGGGCGCTTTTCAGCACTGTACGGAACCGGACATCCAGTGGTGTGGGAGGACGGTGAGGTTCCAATCCTCACCTCCTACCTGATTCCGACGACCACCCAGCCACCAACGATTTCAAACCGGCGGATTTCCTACATGTTCGCGCCGCCGTCCACACTTGCGTGACGACTCCCGACCCGAGTTGTCAAAAGCAGCATGATTGCACCTCGCATTCTTGGATTTGTTGCCTTAGCCGCTCTCCTCGCCGCCTCTGCAATTGGGCACAGGGCTTTGCGAAACGACGTAGCTTTACGAAAGGCGATTGGCGCATTGCTATTCTGCTCAGTTGCGGGACTTGCAACCTCCTTTATCCGGGCACCGCAGGTCGTGTGGCCTCTTGGCATGTCAATGCTCGGCGCGATGATCTTCCTGGTTCGGACGATGCACGTTGAGAACAAGCGCAAGGGTTCTTGAACGCAATGACTGGCCGCGTTGGCAATATCTATATCGCCGACAAACGTGCTCACGCCATTCGCAAGGTCAAACTCGACGGAACCATCGTCCTCGTCGCCGGTATCAACATCAGCGGTTCAGGCCCGGTGGGGAATCCACCGCGCCAACAAAATCGAATTGAGCAACGCGACTCAGCAATGGGAGGTGATCGATGGGAAAGCCGTGCTCACGTTCATCGCCTTTCAGGGTTTTGTCCCGGCCCAAGGCTTTGTCCCGAGAGGGACATGCGACAATAGCCCAACGTTTCAACGTTGGTTTGACGCACCGTACCCGGCGAGTCCCGAAGGGACGGCCGTCCCTTCGGGACTTGCCCGCTCCAGACCCTCGGTCCCAATGCTGAGGCGTTGGATTCTCAGGCATCCCCCCGGGATGAAGCTGGTGGCGGAGTGTTCCTCTTTCCGAGGAAATGTAACATTGTCGCACTAACTAACACGGACCGGTGGCAGGTGGAGGTTGCCGGGCGAGATCTTGCCCCAGAACCAGCGCTTCAAGCTCATCCGGGTCGTCAACCAGCAGGTTCAGCTGTTGACTGCCGCCCGGCGCAAGTAGGACGCGAATCGGTTCGTAATTTTTCCGGTGAATGGCGCAGGGGCCAAATTGCTTGAGCATGGCCTGATGAAGGGGGGTAAGATAGCCCTTGTGTTTATCGATGCCATACTGGGGGAACTGCTCATGGTAAACGAGCATGGCCTCGTCACGAGCAACTTTTGCCAAAATCGAGGCCGCCGAGATACAACGCATTTTGGCGTCTCCCTTAATAATCGTCCGCGCGGGGTAGGGCAGGTCCGGCATCCGGTTCCCGTCGATGAGCACAATGTCGGGCCTGAGCTTTAAGCCAGCCACCGCCCTTTGCATCGCCAACATGGTTGCGCCGAATACGTTCAAAGTGTTCACTTCCTCCAGACTGGCGGTGGCGATGCAGAAATCCAGGGCGCGCTCCTTGATTCGTTCGCTCAGTTCCTTCCGCCGATCCGGTGTGAGTTGCTTTGAGTCCCTCAGCCCGTTCGTTCGTCGAGCCGGGTCCAGAATGCAGGCCGCGGCGTAGACCTCCGCGATGGCGGATCCAATGCCGACCTCATCGACGCCACACTGCACCAATCCTTCGAGGGGGGCGGCCTTCGCGATGGCCATTTGGATTTGCACCGGCGCAGGTGTTGGGGCGTTTTCACCCGAAACAGGCCCGTTAACCGGGCGAGGTGGAGCATTCGGTTCTCGCATGCGCACAATTCTCTTTTGGCATCATCGAATCCTCTCCTGCCACATGCAAGCCACGAATGTACCCTTCCTTGACTTTTAGCGCGGTTACGCCCAGTCTCGATTCATAGTCCGGCATGAGGAAAACACGGCCAAACCCTGCCCAAGCAGCGGCCCTGAGAATCGCGCGGGCTTCCTGTCGTCGCGCCACGCTGACCTCGGAATTGCCCTTGCCTTCGGGGCTCGCAGCGTCATGGTTATGAATACTGTCTCTCGTTTCGTTCGCCCCATCAGCCTGGCTTTGCTTGCGCTTTTTCTAAGCTTTCAACTCTGCTCAGGTGCTGACACCAACCAGGTCGCTCCCGCTATCGGACGGCCTGAGGAAACCAATTCTCAGGAGATTCTGCGGGTGTATTTGCAGCTTCAAGAGCAGGTTCACGAAGCTCAGCTCGCCATTGAGCAGAGCCGCAAGGAAGCCCGCGAGGCCGCGGCGCAAAACGCCGAAGTCCTGACGCAGCGGCTGCATGCCATCGAACAAGCGTTGGCCACTCAACGGGCGCGCGAGTTGGAGGCGATGCAGAGCTCGAATCGGGTGATGCTCATCGTCGCCGGTTCCTTCGCCTGCGTCGGTTTCCTGGTCATGCTGGTGGGAGCCTACTTCCAATGGCGAACCGCCCAAAGCCTCACGGGAATGTCCGGGATTTTGCCGACCCAACGCGTCCTCGGGTCTGGCGCCGCCATGGCTGCCCTTGGCCCTGGCGAGAGCCACCTCGTCTCCGTCGGATCGGCCGAACAATCCAATCTCCGATTGCTGGGAGCCCTCGAACAGTTGGAGAAACGGATCCACGAACTGGAACATACCGCCCGGGTGCCACTCGGCGCCGGATCTTCCGCCTCCGATGAATCGCAAGCGGACCCCCAGGCTTCTCCTGGCAACCTGCCGCCAAACGGAGCCAATGGTCACCCCGCCGGCGATTCGGAATCGGGCGAGGTTAGCCCCGCGGGGCGAATTGAGGTCTTGTTAGGGAAGGGGCTCTCGATGCTGAATCTGGACCAAGCCGAGGCGGCGATGCGCTGCTTCGATGAGGTCCTGGTGCTCGATCCGCGGAACGCTGAAGCTCTGGTCAGGAAGGGCATCGCGCTCGAGCAGCTGCAAAAATTGGGCGAAGCTATCGAGTGTTACGATCGCGCTATCGCCGCGGACGGTTCCATGACGATTGCCTATCTGCACAAGGGCGGCCTGTTCAACCGGATGGAGCGCTACGACGAGGCGCTCACCTGTTACGAGCAGGCGCTGCGCACTCAGGAAAAGCGCGACAATTGACCTGCGTTAGGGCGTGGACACCTGGTAGAAGCGGCACGCTGGTCCGTTGGAAAGCGTAATCCCGATCGTGACTGGTTGGCAAGTCTGAGAATTCCATCAAAAGTAATGCTTATAAAGACCTTTGAAGTTGTCAATGATATTTGAGCGGTCGCTTGGTTGTTTTCTGGCTGGATCAGGGCAGGGGACTAGTCCGCCGATCCGGGGAATCGCAGAGGGGGGACAGCCGTTAAACGACTTTCCATTCCCTGCCAGACGAGCTAAAAAAAGGAGATGAACCCCAAGCGTTGTTTTGCGTTGCTGATGCCTGCCTTGGCCCTCGCCTTCGTGGCGGCGGAGAAATCGTCCGACTCCGGCGTGCTCCATGTCCACCACGAGCAGGTAGCGGCGGCGTTCGCGCGCGGCGGGCCCCTGCTGGCGACGAACAACTTCAAAGTGCTCGCCCTGCGCCGCGAGGCTCCAGGTGAGGTCGAAATTCACGACCAGGATACCGACATCTTCTATGTAATCGAGGGGTCTGCAAAATTCGTGACCGGCGGCAAGGTGATCGAGCCGCGGCCGACCGGCGCAGGAGAGGTGCGAGCCAAGAGCGTTGTGGGCGGAGAGGAACGACAGTTGATGAAGGGGGACGTGCTGGTGATACCCAACGGCGTGCCGCATTGGTTCAAAGGAGTCAGCGCTCCGTTCCTTTATTATGTGGTGAAGGTTTCCAAGTAGAAAAGGCAGGGGCCTCGGTCTTCTGCGGGCATTCTCAGCGTCTGGCACACCCGGTGCTCAAGGGCATACCGTGATGAAAAAGGCCGACAAAATGGTAAAATTTGCCGACTCCGGGCAGCAGAACCTGCCAGGACCAGCAGATCCCATGGGGGGCGACGCTTCTTCTGCCCAACAAAAGTCCAAAGGCGATAACGGAACGAGCTACACGACTGATTTCGTTTTTGGCGGGTCGATGACCGAATCGCCGGTGAGCCGGAACGGTCGAAAGAAGACGGATCGTTTTCCGGCCAGGTCCACGGCGTAAAAGACCATCCGTGATACGAATCCGAACAGCCTTCCTGCGCCGCTGGTCGACCCGCGGCCTAGTCCTCAGGCTTTATCGCGCCACCGCTACCAGCAAGAAGTCCAGCGTGGATGCTGCCATTACCGCGTTTCTCGATAGCCCAGAAGCGAGCGGGTTGCTGACTAAAGGGGGGGCAACTGCCGGCCCTGAAGTAAGACATGCAAAATGACTTTGCCGCCGGCGGGACCATCAACAACTCGGAACCATGAATCCACTTCTCCACAGTTATATTGACGCCTTGCGGGAAGAGTTAAAGCAGTACGGCGAAATACTGGCGTTGTTGGACCAGCAACAAGAACTGGTGGTCCTGCGTGAGGGGACGGAGTTGCTGGAGAGCGTGGTCGCCGTGGATGCGCAGGCTGTTGCGGTCCAGGCGGCTCGCCAGGAACGTGAGCAACGCCGCAGCCACTTGGCTCGGTCACTGGAGTTGGAAGAAAGCTCCGGGCTCAAGGAACTGATTGGTGCTCTCCCGGCAGATTACCAGCCGCTGGTGCAGGCGCTCGTGCAGGAAAACCATGAACTCCTGGTTCGTGTTCGCCAGCGAGCTCGTCAAAATCACTTGTTGCTGAGCCGATCGGTCGAGCTGATGCGACGCCTGATTAATACCTTTTCGCCGGCGGTCAACACGGGAACTTATACCTCCAACGGAGCGGCGCGCACTCGGGCCTCCTCGGCGCACACGTTTTACGAAAGTTTGGGCTGAACCATGCCGGGACGATTTGACACGCTCAATTTAACCACGCGCGAGTTGCAGGCCCAACAGGCCGGCGTCCAGGCGCTCGGGCAAAACCTTGCGAACCTCAATAATCCCGCGTACGCGCGCCAGTCTTCTGGATCGGCAGGTGCGCAACGAGAACAGGGTGACCGGTTTTTCGGGGAGCCAGCAAAAACGGTGCGGGAGCTTCGAGATTAGAAATGCGCTCGCATGAATCGCCCGCTCCAACCTCGTTTCCGCCCGAGGCAAAGCTTCAATTTTCGGGCCAGCCAGTTGCACTCCATCGGCTCCATTGGCCCGAGGCACGATGTCCAGCGGATTTCGTCGGTCGCCCTTAGAGCGGCGAGACCGCTAGCTCCTTCCACAGGCGCACCCGGATTAGCCCGGTCCGCTCGCAAATTTTCAGACTTCAGCCCCATTATCCACGCTCAGGATGGGTGGGAGCGGAGGTGAAGCGGGCGAGTCGAAAGAAATCATTGCGACAAATATTAGGATTACATTTGACCAACCGCAGTCAGGTCCGCGAGCGGAAACCAAAGGCGAAAAACGGTGCCTGAACCAGGCTGCGGTTCGACAGATAGGGCCGCCCCATGCGCTTCCGCAAACAGACGGGTCCGGTACAAACCCAGGCCAACCCCCCGGCCTGGTGGTTTATCGGTAAAGAATGGCTCCGCGAGGTGCTCCAGAATCTGGGGCGCGATCCCAGAGCCGGTATCCGCCACTGAAAGCGAGCAGAGGGGCGGCGGCGGCATGATGCCTCTGACGTTGCTTGTCCCTGGAGGCTTCTCAAATCGTCGTGTGGAAAACACCGCCTCTCCGCCACTTGGCATCGCGTCGGCCGCATTCAATGCCAGGACGATTATGGATCGCTCCAACTCCAGGGCGTCCACATACAACGGCAGTTGGCCCTCGACGAGATCTGCCGTGAGCCGGACTCGCCGGGGCAGCACTTTTTGGAGCAGGTCCACCACGTCGCTGACCGAAGCATTCAGATCCACGAAGCTTCGTTCCCCAGGTGTTCCGCGATAAAGGCGTTGAAGCCGATGAGCCAACTGGCTTTGCGCCAACGCCGCGTTCCGGATCGAGGTGAGACTTGAACCGAGAGCATTGTCCTTCTCCTTACTGGTTTCGACCATCTGCGAGAGCCCAACCAGGCCGGTGGCAAGATTGCAGAAGTCATGGATCAGGACCATCGCGAGAGTGCCCAGGCTGGCGCGCCAAGAGGCAATCGAGAGTCGCTGCAGCACCTCGTGCTGCTCTGGGTTGTCGAGCCGAAGCACGTCGGTACCTGGCAAAAAGCCGACCGACGCCTCGCCCTTTCGGCGAGCTTCGCAAACCCCGCGCGGGGGCAGGGATTCAATGCGGATGAAGCGGACCTCTTTATGCCGGCTTAGCTCAACCCCCAACCTCTCCCCCTCACGATCGTTTGCCCGGAACAACTCGGAGCGCTGATACGTCGATGGGTCCGCGAGGAGGGTGGTTAAACCGGGATCCCACTCAGCATGACGGCGCCCAAGAAGGTCCCGCAGGTTTTGGCCCACAATTTCCATTGGAGTCGTCTTCAACCAACCCGCTAGCGATTCGTTGGCCGATAGGAGCGTCCCGTTTTCGGTGACTACAGCTGCCCCGCTCTCAAGCCATGCCGCTGGAACAAAGTTCGCGCGGGTGGTGAGGCCTGTCCGCTCGGGTGTTAGGTCGTCGGTTCGGTCGAATTCTGGCTTGTCCATGTCGGAGCATCTTTCGAGACTGCTTGGCGGACGAGCAATTAATTTTGCGCTCAGGCAGCCACACCACTGGCTGCTTCGCCGGCATAAGCTCGCGAAAGTCATGAACACAAATACCGCCGGCATTTACAAGGACATACTGTGGATTAGAAGCAACACGGCATCGGTGCGTACGCGGATGGCAAAACTCACGCTATCGATCTCTGGCACGTCTGCGGGCTCAAACTGAGTGAACATCGGTTACGGATTGTCGTCTGGGCCGATGCCCACCCAAAGCCCAAGGCAGGAGGCTCGTCCTTTCAGAAGCGATTACCTATGATGAGCCCAAGTGAACGTCGGGTTCCTCTCGCGGTTGCGCTCCAATAAAACCAGGACACTGCTCCTCCGTCGGCCCACCACTTGCCTTGCCCCAGCCGGGGTGGCGGCGGCTTTCTTGCGCCGAAGGCACTCAAGGGTGTTTCGGCCCCCGGGAGGAACTCAAGCCATAGATGAGCCGCATTTTTTGGGCATCCATGGCGCTGATGCGGTTCAGGTCCCACTGGCCGATGACTCCGTCGTAATTGGTTCCGACAGGGTCCAGCACCGCACACGGGCTGCTGCCATCACCATCCTTGCATTCAGATTCGCATCGGCCGGTCCAGCAGACGCGGTAGTGCATGATGGAGAAATAATCGTAAGGTGTGCTGCTCACAATCCAGTTCGTCTTGGGGATCCAGTCATAATCACTCTGCCTTCCCGGCTTAATGTTCTCGTAATGCACGGTGATAAAGTCGTCTCGATCCCAGCGGGCGTGCTCGTGAAACAAGCCCAGGACGTGGCCGAGTTCATGCGCCGGCATCCATTCGCCTTGCCGCCACCAGAAAGCCGTGATGTTAATGTCGGCGCGGACTCCTTTCTTAAACCCGACCTGGCTCGTGTTGTTGCCCGCATCGGTTCGGCCCGTGAAGTTGACGTACTCGGTTTCGGTGGTGTGGGGTATGAACTGAATGTCCGCACCCGTATCGGTCCACCGTTTCATCGCCGTGTTCGCCAGTGCTTTCTGCGCCGGGTCCAATTTAGAAATATCGTAGGGGATGATGCCGCCAGGCCAGGCCAAAGGTTTTGCGGTCTGGGCATCCACGTGCGCTGGGGCAGAATCGGAAAACACAGGCAGCGCCCACAACCCGAGCAAAAGACACCCTGCCACGGTGGTCGAGAGTTTGGGTTTGGAGGGAATAGCTTCCTTGATCCGGCCAAACAACGCGGCGAGGGGAGGTTGATAGATCACAACCTGGGCGGCTGATGGGAAACGCTGGCCCACTCTGTCATCGGCCGGGAATTACCGCAGTCAAGGCATTGGGTGGTGGGATATTCCGCTCCACAATGCGGGCATCGGGCGTTGGTTTCAAAGGTGTCGAATGGTTTCTGGCATCGAGCGCATTGCCAGAAAGCTCCGAGCACCGGTGGTTGGTAGCACACCGGGCAGGCAAATCCTTCCCGTCTCGGAAGTTTGGCCACCTTCGCCAGGAGTCGTGCTTGCATCAACCCGCGCCAACAATTAAGCAGGATGAACACGGCGACAATCCCCATCCAAATGGAACGCGCCACGAACGCGAGGCCGATCAGAGCAACCACCCCGACGAAACCGATGCTGGTGGTGATCATCAGGCTGCGCGCCCGGCCAAAGGGAAACCACAGAAGCGACCGGAGGATCTGGCCGCCGTCCAGGGGGAAAATCGGCAGGAGGTTGAACACCAGCAAGCCGAGGTTCATGAAGCACACGGCGCGCAGGAACAGATAGACGTCCGGGGCGCTCGCATACAGCCCGGATTTTCGGGCCAGGACATAGACTACCGTCAGAAGGGGAGCCAGAATGACGTTCACTAATGGCCCGGCAGCGATGCTCCAGAGGGTGGCCCCGGGGCGCGGCGGCGGAGAGACGTAGGCCACGCCCCCGAGTGGCCAAAGGACGATGCGGTCGGCCATCCCGCCAACCTGCCGGCACGCGAGTGCATGGCCGAATTCGTGCAATAGCACGATGGCAAAAAGTGCCAAGTACTCCGCCACATTCCAGCCGAAGCTGGAGTACTCCCTTGAACGAGTGTTCACTTCGATCAGGGCAATGACGAACCAGGACCAATGCAGGTAGACCTGAACCCCCGCGAACCGGAATAATCGAATCGAGCCTTGCTGTGTCGGAAGCACCGCCCACACCTATCAAAGCCGCCGGGGCCCTCACAAGATTATTACACCGCGAATTCCGCCATTCCGACTTGGCCGGTGAGCGTATGGGCAAGCCAGATCCCGTAGAGTTTCACACCGAAAGCCAGATTTGGTCCCGGGATCTTATTAGTCCTGGGTTCGCAAGGCCTGTTCATAACACTCCAGCGCCTCTTTGAAGCGCTCCAGCCGGCTGCATAGGCCCCCTTTGTGGAGGTAGGCACTCGTCAGGGCGTGACGGGCGGCGATCGCCCGATCGTAACATTCAAAGGCTTCGTCCAATCGCTTCAAATGTACCAGTGCCGCTCCCTTCTTCACCAGCGCCTCGCCGTGATTCGGGTCGAGCGTGAGCACCTCATTAAAGCAGTTCAGGGCGCCGTCCCAATCGCTTTGCCGCATGAGAAACTGTCCTTTTTCAAAGAAGCTGGCTACGCCAGGCTGTTCGCGGTTCGGCGCTAACTTCCCAAAACCAATCAGTCCCCCTTCACTGCCAGGCCCGGACGGAGGGCCACCGTCGGACGCAGACGGCTGACGATCCGGGCCAGTGGGGGCCGTGGAGCCTTGCTCCAGGTCGTGCACCCTGGTTTCCAGTCTCTCGAGTGCCCGCGACAGCCTCACATTCGCTTCTTGGGCCGAGCCGCCTCCATTCGGAGCGACGCTCCCGGGCTCAAGTTCCTTCGTCACCCGCCCCGAAGAGAGCCGCTCCGAGCCAGCCGGCCCGAAGGACATTTCCGTCCAAACCTTGCTCATGCGCCATTGGAAATAGGCAACCATCAATAGAGCCATTGAGGCTACGGTGGCGAAAACACCACCGAGGATAACCACTGCGCGCGTTGAGCGTTGAACCGTACTCAGCTCCCGTTCGTAGCGGTCGGCCATGGCCCGCTGCTGCGCGGCAAAAGCTTCTTCCACCTTCTGCAGCCCGGAGGACAACACTTCCGCATTGCGTTCAGCGGCTTCCCGCGCTTCTTTCCGACTTTCCTCCACCGCCGTTTGGTTCGCCCGCAATTGAGACTCGAAACCGGCGAGGACGCTGGAGGTGGCGGGAGCATTCGTTTCCAACGCGGGCCCCTCCAGCCCAGGCAAGACACCATTGGTTTCATCGGCGCCCAAGAGCGGGGCGGTCGCTGCCACCAGCAACCCAGCCAGCCAAAGGGAACAAAGTCGCGAGGCCACCGGAGGTGGGGTTGAAATTGGATGGCCACCCGTCCTGGCACAGCGACCAGTCAGGAACGGGCCATCAGGTTCATTGATGAGTGGCATAGGTTCGTGGCGGCGGGATGACGCGCGCGTGTTCCACCGGGGGATGAGGACAGGAAGAGCCGGGGAGAAATAAAAAGCCGCCGTTTGACTGGCCGCTCGCGCATGGTGAAAGTATCGGAATTCTGAAATCGAGCTGTCAAGGATAAGCATTCCGTTCGTTTGGCTATTTGGGGATCATCTCGCTCCCCGTCTGTTTGTCTGTCACCCATTCCACTTGATTCGAGCGAATATTGTCCGATGGTGTAGCACCTGGTGAACAGCGCGCCCATAGTTTTCTGCCCATGACGGACCCTTCTCCGGTGCCAGATCATCCGTCCGCGTCTCCCTCCCTGCAGAGCCCGGTCGGGGAATCTGCATCCAAGCTCGATCCCGACCGCTGGGTTGAGGACTACGGTGACGTGCTCTTTGGTTTTGCGGCTGCCCGGGTAAGAGACCGTTCCGTCGCGCAGGACCTCGTTCAGGAGACCTTCTTAGCAGGGCTGAAAGCCGGCCAGAGCTTTGCGGGCCGCTCCTCCGAACGAGCCTGGCTGTTCGGAATTCTGCGAAACAAACTCGCCGACCATTACCGGCGTCAAGGCCGCGAGATGTCGCTCAACGAATTGGAATCCCCCTGGCCGGAGGAGGAGGGCGCCTTCGCAACCAACGGCCCCGGCAAGGACGGTTGGGTCTTGCGCATCGCGCCGAAGGCCTGGGAAAGCCCCGAAGACTCTCTGGTCAGCAAGGAGTTTTTTGAGGTGCTCAAAACCTGCCTTGCCGCGCTGCCCGAAAAAGCAGCCCAGGCCTTTTTCCTGCGTGAAGTGGACGACATTTCCTCGGAAACTATTTGTAAGGATTTGGGGATATCCCCGAACAACTTCTGGGTGCTCCTGCATCGCGCGCGCATGAGCCTGCGGCGCTGCCTGGAAGTGCACTGGTTCGGAAACAAACGCAAACAGAAATGAAAATCGGCGCGATCGAGGTCTCCTGGTGTGCCCGGCGCCGAAGCGCGGATTTATGCTGAACTGCCGACGAGTCTCCCGCCTGGTATCGCAGTCGATGGATGCCAAACTCCCGTGGCATCTGCGCCTGGCCGTACGAATTCATCTGCTCTACTGCGTGTGGTGCCGCCGGTATACCACGCAACTTCATTTTCTGCGCCGAGCCGGCAAGGGATTGGCAACCGAGGAAGGCCAAGTTCCAGCACACAAACTTTCAATCGAGGCCAAGCACCAAATGCTCACCCGGCTTCGTGAGGCGATCAAACCCGGGCCCCCCGCGCGCGAATAGGATCGAGTGCCGGCCAGGGTATTCCGTCCTCGGCGAGGGCGACGGGGTTGAGGAAAGGACTCTGTCGCACCAGAGCGCCCGCTGGCGCTAGTCATGCCCCTTTTTCATCCGCGCGGCAACATCGACCTGAAAACCCGGCGCCTCCAGGTTGAGGACCCCGCCGGAGACGACGTGTCGGCTCTGTGCGATCTGCTTTCCCGAGAGAGTGTCCCACCACTGGATAAGCCAGGGGCCGTCCTCCATACCCACAAGCGACACCTTAGCCCCAGTGACTGGCGCTGGTTCCGCCACCAGGGCTCCGTCCGGCCAATCGCAGCCGCGGTCCAAGAGCCACACGAGGGCTTCGTCGGAAGCCGCAACCCCAAAAGGCAAAACCGGACCTCGCACATTGGCGAATTTTGCCGGGCTCATCTTGGCGCGACCCGCACCCGTGCCCGCGAGGAAGGCGTTTAGCGCGGACCAGTGCTGGTAAATACCCGCCGTGTGGATATTTTCCCACCACCAGGTCATCCCGGTCCCGGCCGCACCGGCGAATGCGCCGCTCCAAATGGCCTGATGCAAAGCGCGAAGATGCGGGTCCTGGTCCGGCTTCCAACCTTTCCAATCGGTTCCATATTCGCTGACGAAGAACGGTTTGGCGTATTTGGCGAAGAAGCGGTCGGTCTTTTCGCGCATCATTTGGGCGGGATGCTTTTCGTTATAGGAATGATACTGGGCGAAATCCATTTCCGGCAGAGCGTAGAGGTCCGGACGCTCGCTGCCACCGGTGAAACTTGAAGTGACCAGGTGGTGGTATGGATCCAGCGCCCGGAGCCGCCGGCCCATATCGCCGTGCCAGGCCACCACATCCGCGTGCTTCAGGTACTTGTACTCGTTGTCGATTTCATTGAAGAATTCCCAGGCCAGCACATTGGGAAACGCGCCCCACCGCGCCACGATGTAGCGCAGGCGTTTCGCGTAGAGCTGTTTCGCCTCCTCATTGGTGAAAAAGTCGTTCTGAGTTTGGCAGGGCCCGCCGTTGGCAGCATTGTAGGGGTGGCGCGGCCAATAATTGTTTCCTTTCCAGAAATCAGGTTTGACCTCGAAGATCCCGTGATAGTCCAGGCAAAGCATGACGAAAATGCCACGACGTTCGGCCTCGGCGAGAACGCGATCGAGGCGCCAGGCGTTGTCCAGCCGGTAATTCAGTTTGTCCTGGCGGTCCCATTCAATGCCGAAGGCTTCAGGCCACATCCAGATGCGGATGTAGTTGATCCCGTTCTGCTGGTAAGCCGGTAGCCAATCATCGTAATCCCGCGTGCCGCGTTGACCGTGCCAGCAACAACATAGTCCTTTCAAGAACAGCGGCGTGCCATCGTCCAGGCAGAAGTACCGCTTGGCGCCAGGTTCGACCCGCACCAGGCCGGGCCGCGTCCCGGCCTTCACCTGAACCGTCGTCCGGACCTCGCCCACGAGTTGGTCCCCAGCCCGCGCCTTCACGGTCAGTTCGTGTCGTCCCTTTTCCAGCGGAAGCCAGCGAATCCGCCATAGTCCCTGGCCCCGTGCCGTTAGGACTTCGCGCTCGCCTTCCATTTTGGACTCGAAATCGCGGTCGAAATAGCCCGGAATTCGCAGCGTTTTGCCCGAAGGTGAACGGACCTCAAGATCCAGGGCCACGGCAGCCGGATCAAAGGGGGCTTTTGTTGAAGGCATTCCTTTCACGGTCATCTCCACGCGCTGAAATACCTCCGGGTTTTCGGAGCTCACCTTGAGCTCGAGGGTCCCCGGAGTTCCGCCTGAACAAAGCCCAGCCAGCCAGAGTGAAAACAGGAGCGTGCACACTGAAGGAAGCGGTTTCA
>Ga0105240_10003577_pt1 | contig 24115 bp, 28 predicted proteins | sample KBSC54metaG_FD_80426 | JGI IMG/M metagenome (GOLD analysis project Ga0105240, IMG submission 80426) | Corn rhizosphere microbial communities from Kellogg Biological Station, Michigan, USA - KBS C5-4 metaG | ecosystem: Host-associated > Plants > Roots > Rhizosphere > Soil | place: Michigan, USA...
AAGCCGCAGCGCGCTTTGCGATAAGCGCCCTCCTTCGAACGGAGCGCGGGCGTAGCTCAGGGGTAGAGCACAACCTTGCCAAGGTTGGGGTCGTGAGTTCGAATCTCATCGCCCGCTCCAGTTTTCGACGGAATTTCACGGCAATTGTGACACAGAGCAGCCCGTTTTGCGGGACGCTCGTGAATCGGTGAGCGCGGGCTTTCTCCCGCGCCGCTCGCCCGGGCGGGTCAGGAGATGAGACACCATGACCGCGCTTCTTGTAGCGTCAGCGCTCAGCGTACTCGGCGCATTGGTCCTGCCGCCGGTGTTCGCCCTTTTCAAGCCGGCAAGGCGCTGATGAAGGCGTTGGCCGCCTTGCACGCTCCATACGCGCAGCAGCGCTGCTAGGGGTTGGCCTGGGCCTTCTTCAGATCCTCAGGCGTCAGCTTCTTCTCTGCGTCCGAAGCTGCCGGCGCCACCCCTTGGCCGGCGGCTTCCTCCTCGGTCATCGTCTCCATGGCTTGCTGCCACGACAGGTCTTCGAGCGGTTCGTCAGGTTGGGTCATATCCCCTGAGTCCGGAGCTGCGGACTAGGTTCCGCGCGTCGGCCGCAAGTCGATCTTCGCCGCTCGGCGTTGGAAGGGGCGGCCCGTTTGGGCCGGCGCTTAGCGGTCGCCCCGGTCGCCCTGGCCAGGTTTGGACTTGTGCTCGCTGTGCTGGCGCTGATCCGCGGCCGAAGAGCGTCCGACGTCGGTCTGATCGCTGGTGAAGTGGCCCTTTTCGCCGCGCCGGGCGTAACGCTTGTCGCCTTTGTTGGGCTCGATGAGTTCGCGCTTGGTCATGAAAGGTCGTCCTCCTTTGCAGCAGGAATCGCGGCGGCCCCTTCCGGTTCCGGATCAGTCTCGCGGGGATCATCGCCGCCTGCGGCCGGATGCCCCCATCCCTTGATGATGTCGTTCACCTGATCCCCCACGATCAGGCGCGCTTCTTCCTGGCTGAGGCCGATCCTCATGTGGAGGAGCTGGTCGTAGTCGGTGAGCTGGTGGCGAACGTACGCCGACATGATCTTGCCGACCGCGCTTGCGAGGGTGACCGGCGGATTCCAGCGGCGCGCGCTGGCCCTCTGTACGATCGCCTCAACGATCTCCTCCGGACACCCGGGATGGCGGGCGCGCACGTGCGCCGCGACCGCTTCGGAAGGGTGGCTCTCCCTCCTCTCTGCGGTTCGTTTCTGCTTCTTACGGCTCATTGCCGGCCCCTCGGTCTTGCCCCTGGCCGCCAACTCTCCTGCGTCGGTCGCGCCGGTACGTCGTCAGGCCAGGGTGCGACCAGCTCTTGGTATCGGTAGAGCCCGGGGATGCGGGCCTTGAAATGCGCCCGCCCCGGCAGCGCAGGCGTCGGCAGGGCGCAATGTGCGATCGGCGACCCGACGAAACTGCATGCCCCGCAGATCGTTAGTCCGTCACACGGGGCCTTTGCCGGCTCGCTCGCAAGCAAGGTCGGCCGGGCGGTCCGTCGCCGGGGCGTGTCTGTCTGGTCACAAGAGACGAACGTCACAGCGCATCAGCAATCGCCCGGGGAACGAATCAGAAGGTCCACCGTTCCGTCGTGTTGTTTGCGGAAAAAAGGAAGATTGCTATGCGTATCTTGAAGGCCGCCGCAGGCCTATCTTGCTTGGCCGTTATTTGTGGAGGCTCACTTGCTTCCACCGCAGCATCGGCCGATACGGTGACGACCGAGGTGGTTTGCAATCGTTTCGACCAATGCTGGCGTGTCCACCACCATTACACCTACCCGGATTCGGTGGGCGTGGTCTACCATGACGCCGACTGGTGGGAGACCAACAAGGCGGACACCCGCTACCACTTCCGGGCCGACCCGGATAACGACCGCGGATACTATGACGAAGCCGGGACCTGGCGCAGAGACCCCGGCGCGCGCGCCGTGGCGGGCGCGGGCGGCGGCGCCGTGGCCGGCGCGATAATCGGCTGCGTGGTGACCATTGCGATCGGCTGCGCGCCTGGCGCGGCGACGGGCGCGGCCATCGGGGCCGGCGCAGGCGCGGCGACGGGCGCCGCCACCACACCCTGACGGCGCAGGCTGGCCACCCGGCCGCTCGCGAGACCCCCTGGGGCCGAGGCCCCGGGGGGTGACGAGCCCGAGATCGTCAGCTTTCGCCGGTGGCGGAAGGCCTACCCCGCCCGGTTCTTCAACAGGTCGTCGACCACCGAGGGGTCGGCCAGGGTGGTGGTGTCGCCCAGGTTGCCCAGGTCGTTCTCGGCGACCTTGCGCAGGATGCGGCGCATGATCTTGCCCGAGCGGGTCTTGGGCAGGCCGGGCGCCCACTGGATCAGGTCGGGCGCGGCGAACGGCCCGATCTCGTGGCGGACCCACTGCACCAGTTCCTTGCGCAGCGCCTCGCTCGGCGCCGCGTCAACCTTCAGGGTGACGTAGGCGTAGATGCCCTGGCCCTTGATCTCGTGCGGGTAGCCGACCACCGCGGCCTCGGCCACGGCGGGGTGGCCGACCAGGGCGCTTTCGATCTCGGCCGTGCCCAGCCGGTGACCGGAGACGTTGATCACGTCGTCCACGCGGCCGGTAATCCAGTAGTAGCCGTCCTCGTCGCGCCGGCAGCCGTCGCCGGTGAAGTACTTGCCCGGGTAGGTCGAGAAGTAGGTGTTGATGAACCGCTCGTGGTCGCCGAACACCGTGCGCATCTGGCCGGGCCAGGAGTCGGTGATGCAGAGGTTGCCGCTGACGGCGCCCTCCAGCACCTTGCCCTCGGCGTCGACGATCTGCAGCTTCACGCCCGGCAGGGGCTTGGTGGCCGAGCCGGGTTTCAGGGGCGTCGCGCCCGGCAGCGGCGAGACCAGGCAGGCGCCGGTCTCGGTCTGCCACCAGGTGTCGACGATCGGGCAGCGGCCCTCGCCCACCACCCGGTGGTACCAGAGCCAGGCCTCCGGGTTGATCGGCTCGCCCACCGAGCCCAGCAGGCGCAGCGACTTGCGCGAGGTCTTCGTCACCGGCCCCTCGCCTTCGCGCATCAGCGCCCTGAGCGCGGTAGGGGCGGTGTAGAAGATCTCCACCTGGTGCTTGTCGATCACCTCCCAGAACCGGCTGGAGGTGGGGTAGTTGGGCACGCCCTCGAAGATCAGGGTGGTCGCCCCGTTCGCGAGCGGGCCATAGACGATGTAGCTGTGGCCGGTGACCCAGCCGACGTCGGCGGTGCACCAGAAGATCTCGCCCGGGCGGTAGTCGAACACCAGCTCGTGGGTCCAGCTGGCCCAGGTCAGGTAGCCGCCGGTGGTGTGCAGCACGCCCTTCGGCTTTCCCGTCGAGCCGGAGGTGTAGAGGATGAACAGCGGGTCCTCCGCGCCCATCGGCTCGGGCGGGCAGTCGGTCGGCGCCCTGGCGCGGTCCTCGTCGTAGGGGTGGTCGCGGCCGGCGGTCATCGGCACGTCGGCGCCGGTGCGCCTGACCACGATCACATCCTTGACCTGCGGGCACTGCTCCAGCGCCTCGTCGACGTTGCGCTTCAGCGGCACGATCCTGCCGCCGCGCAGGCCCTCGTCGGCGGTGATCACGATCCGGGAGTCGCAGTCCTGGATTCGCCCGGCGATGCTGTCGGGCGAGAAGCCGCCGAAGATCACCGAGTGGACCGCGCCGATCCGCGAGCAGGCCAGCATGGCGTAGGCGGCCTCGGGGATCATCGGCAGGTAGATGGTCACCCGGTCGCCCTTCTCGACCCCGTGCGATTTCAGCACGTTGGCCATCCGGCAGACTTCTTCGAGGACCTCGGCGTAGGTGATCTTGCGCGACTGGGCCGGGTCGTCGCCCTCCCAGATGATCGCCACGTCGTTGGCGCGGGCCGGCAGGTGGCGATCCAGGCAGTTGGCGGAGACGTTCAGCACCCCGTCGGCGAACCAGCGGATGCGGAAGTCCTCGCGATGGTAGGAGACGTCCTTGACCACGCTGAACGGCTTGATCCAGTCGAGCCGGGCCGCGACCTCGCGCCAGAATCCTTCGGGATCGGCCTCGACCCGCGTCCAGGCCGCCTCATAGCCGGCGGCGTCCATATGCGCCTTCGCCGCCCACTCGGCCGGAACCGGAAAAACCTGACCCTCGCTCATCGCGCTCCCCTGGGATTGTCCGGCCGCAGTATGCGGGTCGGCTGTGTCAGCGCAAGGAAGGCGGCGGCTTCACCCGATCGCCCGCATGCGGATGCGGCCGGACTCGACGACAGAGAAGTGACCCACCCGGTCATCGCGCGATAGAACGACGTCCGCGAAACGCCGTCCGATCTCGCTGGGCGGGGGCGGGGGGAGTCGAAACAGCACGACCCCGCAGCGATCTGCTGCGACGCCACCCCGCGCCAGGTCGCCGAAATCCTTGTCCAGCGTGCGGAGAATGCGAGCCTCCCGAACGGCGAGGCGGAGGACGTCCAGGTCACCTGCTCCCGGAAGGAGGGCTAAACGAACCTCGGCGACGTCATGGCCAGCCGCCTCAATGAGGCGGGACGCCGTCGCCGGAAAGTTTTCGTCCACGAGGAACCGCATCCGTCACGCGGCGCTCGGAAACACCTTCTCGGAGCCCAGCGCGTCCCGTGCGTAGCCGAGGCACGCCAGAACGTCCTCATGCGTCAGACCAGGATAGTTCGCGACGACATCCGCCTCGCTCCAACCCTCGGCCAGCAAACCGATCACGAATTCGGCGGACAGACGCGTCCCCCGAACGACGGGTTTGCCCGACAACACATCGGGATCGAGAACGATTCGCGGGAGCGGGTCCGGCATTTGGCGCGTCCTTGAAGAGGAGCGATTGTACCCAAGACCCGACCTGGCGTCAGCCCGGCTGCTTCACCGTCCGCAGGTACGGCTTGTGCTCGGTCCAGCCGCCCGGGAAGAGGTCCTTGGCCTGCTCGTTGGTCACCGACGGGACGATGATCACGTCCTGGCCGTGCTTCCAGTTGCCGGGGGTGGCGACCTTGTGCTTGTCGGTGAGTTGCAGGCTGTCGATCACCCGCAGCAGCTCGTCGAAGTTCCGGCCGGTGGAGGCGGGATAGGTGAGGGTCAGGCGAACCTTCCTGTTCGCGTCGATCACGAACACCGAGCGCACCGTCAGGGTGTCGTTGGCGTTGGGGTGGATCATCCCGTAGAGGTCGGCGACCTTGCGGTCGTGGTCGGCGATCAGCGGGAAGTTCAGCGCCGCGCCCTGGGTCTCCTCGATGTCCTTGGCCCACTTGCCGTGGCTGTCGGCCGGATCGACGGAGAGGCCGATCACCTTCACGCCGCGCGCCTCGAACTCCGGCTTCAGCTTGGCCACGATGCCGAGCTCGGTGGTGCAGACCGGCGTGAAATCCTTCGGGTGGGAGAACAGAACCACCCAGCTGCTTCCGGCCCATTCATAGAAGTGGAGCGGGCCTTCGGTGGAGTCCTGGGTGAAGTCGGGGGCGATATCGCCAAGCTGCAGCGACATGGGAAATTCTCCTTGGGGCTAGGTCGGTTCTTGGCCCAGGCCATAAGCTAGTACCGCCCGGGGTGAATTCCCATCGGCCCGCTGGAGATTCCGCATGCTGCTGCACCTGTCGACCTGGGCCGAGATCGAGACCTACCTGCAGCGCTCGACCACGGTGGTGATCCCGATCGGCTCCAACGAGCAGCACGGGCCCACCGGCCTGCTGGGCACCGACTGGCTGTGTCCCGAGATCATCGCCCACGAGGCCCAGAAGGCCTCCGACCTGCTGGTGGCGCCGACCTTCAACATCGGCATGGCCCAACACCACCTGGACTTCCCGGGCACCATCGCGCTGCGGCCCTCGACCTTCATGGCCGCGATCGGTGACTGGGCGCGGTCGCTGGCCCATCACGGCTTCACCCGGCTGTATTTCCTGAACGGCCATGGCGGCAACGTCGCGACCGTGGAGGCGGCCTTCTCGGAGCTCTACGCCGAGGCCAGCTTCGCCGGCCGCGACAGGGGCTTCGCATGCAAGCTGCGTAACTGGTGGGACCTGAAGGGCGTGTTCAAGCTGGCCCAGCAGCAGTTCCCGGCCGGTCACGGCAGCCACGCCACCCCGTCCGAGATCGCGGTGACCCAGTGGGCCTATCCGGACCACATCAAGGCCGCCAACTATGCGCCCCAGATCGCCCCCACCGGCCCGATCCGCGAGGCGCGCGACTTCCGCGCCCGCTACGCCGATGGCCGCATGGGCTCCGACCCCGGGCTGGCCACGCCCGAGAAGGGCGCCGAGCTGGTCCGCCTCGCGGTTTCCGGTCTGATCGAGGAGGTGGCGGCGTTCGGCGCGGAGAGGGCGCCCGGTTGAACGCGGCCGGCGGAGCGCTGAGTCACGGTTGCACCGGGACGTGCGCCCGCTCATAACCCCGATATGTCCGACACCGCGCCCGCCCGGCGCCTGCATATCAAGACCTACGGCTGTCAGATGAACGTCTACGACAGCGAGCGCATGGCCGATGTCTTGCGCCCGCTGGGATATGGCCTGACCGATGAGGCGGAGGGCGCGGACCTGGTGGTGCTGAACACCTGCCACATCCGCGAGAAGGCCGCCGAGAAGGTCTATTCCGAACTGGGCCAGATCGCCCGGATGAAGGCGCGCAAGGCCGCCAGCGGCGGCGCGATGCTGGTGGCGGTGGCCGGCTGCGTGGCGCAGGCCGAGGGGGCCGAGATCATCGAGCGCCAGCCGGCGGTGGACCTGGTGGTGGGGCCGCAGGCCTACCATCGCCTGCCGGAGCTGATCGCCCGGGCCCACCGGGCCGCCGGCGAGCGGCTGGCGGCGGACTTCGCGGCCGAGGAGAAGTTCGACGCCCTGCCGGCGCGCAGCGGCGCGACCGGCGTCACCGCCTTCCTGACGGTGCAGGAGGGCTGCGACAAGTTCTGCAGCTTCTGCGTGGTGCCCTACACCCGCGGCGCCGAGTATTCGCGGCCGGCCCTGGCGATCGAGGCCGAGGCGCGGTCGCTGGCGGCGCGCGGCGTTCGCGAAGTCACCCTGCTGGGCCAGAACGTCAACGCCTTCGCGGGCGACGGCGGCCTGGGCGCGCTGGTCCGCCGGCTGGCGAAGATCCCCGGCCTCGACCGGATCCGCTACACCACCAGCCATCCGCGGGACATGGATGACGGCCTGATCGCCGCCCACGCCGAGGTGGAGGCGCTGATGCCCTACCTGCACCTGCCGGTGCAGGCCGGCTCGGACCGGGTGCTGAAGGCGATGAACCGCGGCCACACGGCCGAGCACTACCTGCGTCTGGTGGAGCGCATCCGCGCGGCGCGGCCCGACATCGCCCTCTCCGGCGACTTCATCGTCGGCTTCCCGGGCGAGCGGGACGCGGACTTCGAGGCGACGCTGCAGCTGGTGCGGGAGGTGGGCTATGCCAGCGCCTTCTCGTTCAAGTATTCGCGGCGTCCCGGGACGCCGGCGGCGGCGATGCCGGGCCAGGTCGCCGAAGAGGTGAAGGCCGAGCGCCTGGCGCGCCTGCAGGCCGAGATCGAGGCCGGCCAGGCGGCGTTCAACGGCGCCCAGGTGGGCCGCGTGCTGCCGGTGCTGTTCGAGAAGCCGGGCCGGCGCGGCGGCCAGGTGGCCGGCCGGAGCCCCTACCTGCAGGCGGTGCACTGCGAGGGGCCCGAGCGCCTGATCGGCGAAATCCTGCCGGTGCGCATCGTCTCGGCCGGCCGCAACAGCCTGGCCGGCGAACTGCAGATGGCGCGCGCTTGAGCCGAGGACCGTCCGAGTTTCTGCCGCTCAGCGAAGCGGCGGTGCGCGCCGTCTCCGGCCCCAGCGGCCGGCACGCGGCCCTGATCGAGGACGCCTTCCATGTGCTGATGGAGACGCCCGGCGGCGGGGTGTCGCTGAACGGCGAGGCCAAGGCGCGGCGGGCCGCCAAGCAGGCGATCCAGGCCCTGGCCGCGCGGGCCGATTCCGGCATCGAGATCAGCGCCGCCGACGTGCGGGTGGCTGTCGACGCCGCCCGCAGCGGCAGCACGGGCGGACCCGTCGGCCGCCGCGGAGCGGTGGCGGCGAAGACCGCGGCTCAGGCGCGCTACCTGGAGGCCCTGGCCAAGCACGACCTGGTGTTCGCGCTGGGCCCGGCCGGCACGGGCAAGACCTTCCTGGCGGTGGCGCACGGCGCGGGCCTGCTGCTGTCGGGCGAGGTCGACCGGCTGGTGATCACGCGCCCGGCGGTCGAGGCGGGCGAGCGGCTGGGCTTCCTGCCCGGCGACCTGCTGGAGAAGGTCGATCCCTACATGGCGCCGGTGTTCGAGGCGCTGACCGACATCCTGGGCGCCGAACAGCTGCGCCGGCGGCGCGACCGGGGCGAGATCGAGGTGGCGCCGATCGCCTTCATGCGCGGCCGCACCCTGGCCCACGCCTTCGTCATCGTCGACGAGGCGCAGAACGCCTCGCGTCTGCAGATGAAGATGGTGCTGACCCGGATGGGCGACGGTGCGCGCATGGCGGTCACCGGCGATCCGTCGCAGGTCGACCTGCTGAACCCGGCCGACTCCGGGCTCGCGCATGCGGTGTCGATCCTGGAGGGCGTGAAGGGGATCGACGTGATGCGGTTCTCGGCCGAGGACGTCGTGCGTCACCCGCTGGTCGAGCGTATCGTGAAAGCCTACGACGCCGATGCGGCGCACAAGCCTCGCTGAGACCATGCAAGAAGACTTCGAGATCGAGGTGGAGGTGGCGGTCGACGACCCGGACTGGCTCAAGCTCGAGCCGGGCGCCGAGCAACTGACCGCCACCGTGGCGGCGGCCGTGCTGGAGCGGCTGCCGCGCGGGCAGGCAGCCTCCCTGGTGGTCCTGCTCAGCAGCGACGAGCAGGTGCAGGACCTGAACGCCCGCTTCCGCGGCAAGGACGCGCCCACCAACGTGCTGTCGTTCCCGGCGCACACCACGGCCGGCGGCCACCTCGGCGACGTGATCCTGGCGCTCGGGGTCTGCCAGCGCGAGGCTCGCGAACAGCGCAAATCGCTGGCGCACCACCTGCAGCACCTGACGGCGCATGGCGTCCTGCACCTTTTAGGTTACGATCACGAAATGGACGCGGAGGCCGACTCCATGGAGGCGCTGGAGCGCGCCATCCTGGCCGAACTCGGCGTGCCCGATCCCTATGCCGAGCGCGGCGTCTAAGGAGACCATGGCCAACACGACCACCGATGCGGCCGCCGGGGACGACTCCGAAAGGAGCAGCCCGCTGGAATCGCTGCTGGGCGCGCTGGGGTTGGGGCGCAGGACCAAGGCCGGGGCTGGCGCGAACGAGGATCGCACCGGCTCGGAACTGGCCGAACAGGTCGAGGCCTTCCAGGACATGACGGTGTCCGACGTGATGATCCCCCGCGCCGACATCGTCGCCCTGGAGATCGCCACCCCGTTCGAGGACGTCGCGGCCCAGTTCCTGGAGACCGAGCACTCGCGCCTGCCGATCTACCGCGAGACGCTCGACGACCCGGTGGGGTTCGTCCACATCAAGGACCTGTTCAAGCTGATGGCCGGCAAGGTGCGCCGGCCGGCGGCCAGCGAGGCGGTGCTTGGCCGCCTTCGCCGCGAAAGCCTGTACGTGCCGCCGTCGATGCGCGCGGCCGACCTGCTGCTGCGGATGCAGACCAGCCGCATCCACCTGGCCATGGTGATCGACGAGTTCGGCGGCGTCGACGGCCTGGTCACCCTGGAGGACGTGCTGGAGGCGGTGGTCGGCGAGATCGACGACGAGCACGACGAAGCCGCGCCGGCCCACATCGTCGCCCGCGCCGGCGGCGTGTTCGAGGTGGACGGGCGCGCCGACCTGGATTCCATGGCCGCCGCCATCGGGCGGGAGCTGGAGACGCCCGAAGGCGAGGAGATCGACACCATGGCCGGCCTCGTCACCGCCATCGCCGGCCGGGTGCCGCAGCGGGGCGAGGTGGTGGCGCTGGACGGTGAGTTGGAAGCGGAGGTCACCGACGCCGACCCGCGCCGGATCAAGCGCCTGCGCCTGCGGCCGATCATCAAGGCGCTGGAAGGCCCCCCCGAGCCGCCCGCCGCCGAAGGCGGTTGAGCCCGGCCGGATGGCCGCTCAGACCCAAGCCCTCGCCCTTCCGGTAACCCTCTCCCCGTTCACGGGGAGAGGTAAGGTGAGGGGACGGCCTCTCCGCGTCGCGGAGCCCGGCGAGCCAGGCAGCGTCGTTCCGTCACCCGGCGCTGGCCCTCACCTCACCTCTCCCGCGATGCGGGAGAGGGTTACCGACAAGCCGGTGGGAGCGAGGGGGGGAGCGCCGCGGTGCTAGCCAAGCCTTGGCCCCAGCGCATGGCGTCGCTTGCCGCCGGCGCCGCCGCCGGCTTCGCGCATCCGCCGTTCGGATTCCTGCCCGGGCTGCTCGGCTTCGCCGCTCTCCTGTGGCTCTGCGACCGCGTCGACCCGCGCCGCCCCCTCCGGTCGGCCTTCCTTCGCGGATGGCTGGCGGGCCTGGGCTACTTCGCCGTATCCATCTGGTGGGTCGCGGAGGCCTTCTTCGTCAATGCCGCCGAGCAGGGCTGGATGGCGCCCTTCGCGGTGGCGTTCCTGGCGGGCGGCATGGGGCTCTACTGGGGCGGCGCCTGCGCCCTCTACCGGCGGATCGCGCCGGCCGGCGCCTGGCGCGTGCTGGTGTTCGCCGGCGCGCTCGCCGGGCTCGAGTGGGTGCGCGGGCATCTGCTGACCGGCTTTCCCTGGGACCTGCCGGGCGAGGCCTGGAAGGCGGGCGGCGCGGCCTCGCAGGCGGCCAGCCTGGTGGGGGCCTACGGCCTGACCTGGATCACCATCGCGGCGGCGGCCACGCCCGGGCTGGGCCTGGCGGCCCGCGGGGCCAGGATCGCCCTGGCGCTCGCGGCGCTGACGATCGCCTCGCTGTACGGTTTCGGGGCCTGGCGGCTGGCCCAGGCGGACCGGGCGGTGCGGCCAGCAGGTCCCCTGATCCGGATCGTCCAGCCGAACACGCCGGAGCTGGCGCACTACGACGTCGGCGACGTCGTCGACATCCTGAGGCGCAACCTGGACCTCACCGCCCGCCCCGCCGCCCGCCTGCCCGACATCGTGGTCTGGTCGGAAGCCGGCGTGCCCGCCGCACTGAACGACTACCTGGCGCCTGGCGCCTGGACCCGCGCCGACGTGGCGGCGGCGCTGCGGCCCGGCCAGACGCTGATCACCGGCGGCTACCGCCATGCGGACAGCCCTCAGGGCCCGCTCTACTACAACAGCCTGCTCGCGATGCGGCGCGGCCCCGCCGACGTGGCCTTTACGGCGATCTACGACAAGCACCGGCTGGTGCCGTTCGGCGAGTTCCTGCCGCTCGACGGCCTGCTCTCGCCGCTGGGGGTGCACGAACTCGTCCACGTCGGAGCGGGGTTCACGCCGGGTCCGCCCCCGCGACCGATCGCCCCGGCCGGCGTGCCGGCGCTGCAGCCGCTGATCTGCTACGAGAGCCTGTTCCCGGAGTTCGTCCGCGACGGGGCCAGGGCGTCCGGCGTGCGTCCGGCCTGGATCGCCAACCTCACCGACGACGCCTGGTTCGGCATCACCAGCGGGCCCTGGCAGCACCTGAATCTGGCCAGCTACCGGGCGATCGAGGAGGGCCTGCCGGTGATCCGCGCCACGCCCACCGGGGTGTCGGCGGTGATCGATCCCTACGGTCGAGTTTCCGCCGGGGAAATTCTCGGCCCAGGTGTGGCCGGGGTGATCGACAGCCCCCTGCCGGCCGCCGCTCCGCCGACGGTGTATTTTGCCTGGGGCGAGGCCCCGTTTCTAGCGATGCTGTTGATTTCGCTGATCTCCGCGACCTTGCGCCGCAATGGTCAAGGTCCCAGCCGTGTGCCAAGCGGGACACATAGCTGAAACGGGCCCAAATGAACGACGCGGCGGACGAACGAACCCCAAATCCGATCGATCTACACGTCGGCGCCCGGATCCGGATGCGCCGGCGCATGCTCGGCGTCAGCCAGGAGAAGCTCGCGGATGCGTTGGGGCTGACCTTCCAGCAGGTCCAGAAGTACGAGCGCGGCGCCAACCGCGTCAGCGCCTCCAAGCTCTATGAGATCGCCGCCGCCTTGAAGACGCCGGTATCCTACTTCTTCGAAGGCCTGGCCGATCCGTCGGCCGGCGAGGCCGAGGACGCCGCGCCCGGCGCCACCGCCGAGCAGAGCGTGCACGCCTTCCTGATGACCTCCGGCGGCCTTGAGCTGGCGGGCCTGTTTCCCCGCCTGCCGCGCGGCCGCCTGCGCCGCCGGGTGCTCGACCTGATCCGCGCCATGGTCGGAGACGAGATCGAGGACGAGGTCGTCGAGGCCTGAGAGGGAACCTTCTCCCCTTGCGGGAGAAGGACTACGTGGATCCCCCATGCCCGAAACCGAACATCCGGCCCTGCGCACCTATGGGCGCCTGCGGTCGCGCAGCCTGAAGCCGCGGCAGGCGGCGCTGATGGAGACCCTGCTGCCGACGCTGGCGCTCCCGGCGGCGCCGTTCGATCCCCGGGCGTTGCAGCCCGGCGCGGCCGACGTGTGGCTGGAGGTCGGGTTTGGCGCCGGGGAGCACCTCGTGGGCCAGGCGCTCGGCCGGCCGGAGGTGCTGCTGCTGGGGGCCGAGCCGTTCGTGAACGGGCTGGGGGCGGCGCTGGCGCGGATCGCCGACAGTGGCGCGGCCAACATCCGGGTGCATCCGAGCGACGTCCGGGTATTGATGGCCAACCTGCCGGCGGCCTCGCTCGGGCGGATGTTCGTGCTGTTCCCCGACCCCTGGCCGAAGACGCGGCACCGCAAGCGCCGGCTGGTGCAGCCGGCGTTCGTCGCGGAGGCGGCGCGGCTGCTGCGGCCCGGCGCGCGGCTGCGGCTCGCCACCGACTGGGCCGACTATGCGGACTGGACGCTCGAGCAGTTCGGCCGCGCCGAAGCGTTCCGCTGGACCGCCGAGCGGGCCGACGACTGGCGCATTCCGCCGGTCGATCACGTGCCGACTCGCTACCAAAGCAAGCGTCTGGGCGACTGCGACCCCATCTGGCTGGAGTTCGAGCGACGCTGACGTGCTCGATTTTCCCGGCGAAGTTGGTCACAAGCAGCCCCGATGAAGTTTCTCGACCAATGCAAGGTCTATGTGCGCTCCGGTGACGGCGGCGGCGGAGCGGTATCGTTCCGGCGCGAGAAGTTCATCGAGTACGGCGGACCGGACGGCGGCGACGGCGGCCGGGGCGGGGACGTGTGGATCGAGGCGGTGGAGGGGCTGAACACCCTGATCGACTACCGCTACCAGCAGCACTTCAAGGCCAAGACCGGCGGACACGGCATGGGCCGCAACCGCCACGGCGCCAACGGCGAGGACGTCGTGCTGCGCGTGCCGGTGGGCACCGAGGTGCTGGACGAGGACAAGGAAAACCTGATCGCCGACCTGGACCAGCCGGGCCTGCGCCTGAGGCTGCTGGCCGGCGGCAACGGCGGGTTCGGCAACACCCGCTTCAAGGGGCCGGTCAACCAGGCGCCACGCCACGCCAACCCCGGCCTGCCGGGCGAGGAGCGCTGGATCTGGCTGCGGTTGAAGCTGATCGCGGACGTCGGGCTGGTCGGCCTGCCCAACGCGGGCAAGTCCACCCTCCTGGCGGCGGTGTCGGCGGCGACGCCGAAGATCGCCGACTATCCCTTCACCACCCTGACCCCGAACCTGGGCGTGGTCAGCCTGTCCACGGGCGAGCGCTTCGTGCTGGCCGACATCCCCGGCCTGATCGAAGGCGCCGCCGAGGGCGCGGGGCTGGGCGTGCGGTTCCTCGGCCACCTGGAGCGGACCCGGGCGCTGATCCACCTGGTGGACGCGACGGAGGACGACGTGGCCGGCGCCTGGCGCACGGTGCGGGGCGAGCTTGCGGCCTATGGCGCGGGCCTCGAGGCCAAGCCCGAGCTGCTGGCCCTGAACAAGGTCGACGCGCTCGATCCGGAGACGCGGAAGGCGAAGGTGAAGGCGCTGAAGAAGGCCGCCGGCGTCACGCCCCGCCTGGTCTCGGGCGTCTCCCGCGAGGGGGTCACCGAGCTGTTGCGCGCCGCTCTGGCCAAGGTGCGCGGCGAGACGGGGGGGACCGAGGGCGCGGGCGAGGACTGGACGCCATGAGCGATCTCGCCAATGGCCGGCTGATCGTCGTCAAGGTGGGCTCGGCCCTGGTCGCGGGCGCCGACGGGGCCGCCGACAGCGCCTGGCTGGCCGCCTTCGGCGCCGACCTGGCGCGGCTGCGAAAGCGCGGCCAGAAGCTGCTGATCGTCTCGTCCGGCGCGGTGGCGCTGGGCCGGCGGCGCCTCGGCCTGAAGCGCCGGGCGCTGACCCTGCCGGAGAAGCAGGCCGCCGCGGCCGCCGGCCAGTCGCTGCTGATGCGGGCCTGGGACGAGGCCCTGGCCCCGCAGGGGATGGTGGTCGCCCAGGTGCTGATGACGCCGGACGATACCGAGGTCCGGCGCCGGTTCCTGAACGCCCGCGCGACGCTGGAGACCCTGCTGGAGCTCGGCGCGACCCCGGTGGTGAACGAGAACGACACCGTGGCCACCGAGGAGCTGCGCTACGGCGACAACGATCGGCTGGCGGCGCGAGTGGCCCAGATGGTGGGGGCGGACCTGCTGGTGCTGCTCTCCGACGTCGACGGCCTCTACACCGCCGATCCGCGGCGCGATCCGGCCGCCACCCACATCCCGCACGTCGAGGCGCTGACGCCGCAGATCGAGGCCATGGCCGGGGGGGCCAACGTCGGGTCCGGCGGCATGGCCACCAAGATCGAGGCGGTGCGGATCGCCAGCGCCGCGGGCTGCTCGACCCTGATCGCGCTGGGCCATCGTGCGGCGCCGCTGCAGGCGATCGAGGAGGGCGCGCGCGCCACCCTGTTCGCCGCCACGGCGACGCCGGCGGCCGCCTACAAGGCCTGGATCGCCGGCTCCCTGGCGCCGCAGGGCGTTCTGACCGTGGACGCCGGCGCCGCGGTCGCGCTGCGGTCCGGCAAGAGCCTGCTGGCCGCAGGGCTGCGCGCCGTGGACGGCCGCTTCGGCAAGGGCGACGCGGTGCTGGTGCGCGACCTCGATGGTCGCGACGTGGGGCGCGGGCTCACGCGCTATGACGCTGCCGACGCCGAGCGGATCGTGGGCCTGAGGTCCGACGCCATCGAGCCGGCCCTCGGCTACACCGCCGGGCCGGTGATCCACGCCGACGACCTGGCCCTGGCCGGGTGAGCGGCGGTTGACCGTCCGCTTACGGCGCGACTAAGGCTCAGTCTGAGCATAAGGGAAGACGCCTAGATGTGGTTCGCCGGACCGGCCAGGCGGGTTCCAGGCGCGGGCAGGCCCGCGACGCTGCGGCTGGGCTTCGACCTGAAGCCCGGCATGCGGGTGGGCCTGTTCGGCGGCTCGTTCAATCCGGCCCACGAAGGTCATGCGCACGTCGCCGACACGGCGCGCCGGCGCATCGGCCTCGACCGGGTGATCTGGCTGGTTTCGCCGCAAAATCCGCTGAAGCCGACCCATGAGACGGCGGCCCACACCCGCCGGATGTGGGGCGCGCTGCGGTTCGCCGAGGGGCCGTCGATGATCGTCTCCGACGCCGAGGTTCGGATCGGCTCGTTCTATACCGTCGACACCGTGCGGGCCTTGCAGGCGCGCTTTCCGGGCGTGCGGTTCATCTGGATCATGGGGGCCGACAGCCTGGCGGGGTTCCACCGCTGGCGCGGCTGGAGCCAGCTGATGCGCGAGATCCCCGTGGCGGTGATCTCGCGGCCCTGGACCAGCCTGAAGAGCCGGTTCTCGCCGGCGGCGCAGCGCTTCGCCCACGCCCGCATTCCGGCGTCCGCCGCCCGCACGCTGCCGCTCCGCCGTCCCCCCGCCTGGGTCTACCTGAGCGCCCCGCTCAACTTCACATCTTCGACATCGCTGCGGCGCGCCCAGGCGGCCGCCGGATCGGCCCACCAGATTTCCCCCTGACCGCCGGCCCCGTCCGTGCTACATTACAGACGCGAAAGCTTCACAGGGGACATCCGCTGAACCGCGAATCTGCGCTACCTGCGCACGAGGCGAGCCCTTCGGGCGAAGCCATCGAGGACCTCCAGGGCGCCCAGGCGCTCGAACGCATGATCCTCACCCGTCTGGACGACGAGAAGGCCCAGGACGTCGTCTTCATCGACCTCAAGGACAAGAGCTCCGTCGCCGACGGCATGATCGTCGCCTCCGGCCGCTCGCATCGGCATGTCGGCGCCATGGCCGACCACCTGCTGCGCGCCTTGAAGGATGCGGGGCATGGCCGCGCACGGGTCGAGGGCCTGCCGCATTGCGACTGGGTGCTGATCGACGCCGGCGACGTGATTGTCCACCTGTTCCGCCCGGAAGTGCGGGCCTTCTACAACATCGAGAAGATCTGGTCGGTGGAACCGCCGCGGCGCGTCATCGCCAACTGATCCGGCCGCCTGGGGCGTCTCCCGCGGCATGAGGATTTCCCTGATCTGCGTCGGCCGGCTGGGCCGTGCGCCCGAGGCCGCCCTGGCCCGCGACTACGCCGAGCGCGCCGCCGCAACGGGCCGCGCCCTGGGGCTGAGCCCCGTCGAGATCATCGAAGTGGAGGCGCGCAAGCCGGGCAAGGCGGCGGAAGCCGATGTCATCCTGGAGCGCGCGGCGGGCGCGGCGCTGATCGCCTGCGACGAGCACGGCCGGGGCCTGAGCTCGCGCGACTTCGCCAGCCGGCTCGCGGCGCTGCGGGACGAGGGGGTGCGCGACCTGGCGCTGGTCATCGGCGGGGCGGACGGGCTGGACGGGCGGGTCCTCGCAGCCGCCCGCGAGACGCTGGCGTTCGGGCCCCAGACCTGGCCGCACGCCCTGGCCCGCGCGATGCTGGCCGAACAGGTCTATCGTGCGGCCACCATCCTCGCCGGCGGACCCTATCACCGTGACTGATTGTCGCCCCCCGTTCGCGATCGTCCTCGCCGTCCTGTCCCTGGCGACGGCCGCGCGGGCCGACAGCCTGGACGCGCGGCGCCGGGCGCTGGCGGAGCTGAACCAGCGCGAGGACGTGCTGGCGGCCCAGATCGGCGCCAACCGGCACCAGCTGGCGACCCTGCTGGGGGCGCTGGAGCTGTTCAGCCGCGACCCGCCGCCGCCGCTTCTGGTCAGCCCGGCCAGCGCCAAGGACGCGGTGCGGGCGATGATCCTCAGCCAGGCCATCGTGCCGCAGCTGCGGGCGCGGGCCAACGCGCTGGCTCAGCAGGCCCACGCCCTGGCGCAGATCCGTCGCCAGGCCGCGGAGGCCAGCGGCGACCTGTTCGCGGCCGAGAGCGCCATCGAGGATCGTCAGGGGCGGCTGCAGGCGCTGACCCAGGACGCGGCCCTGTTCAATCCGCCGGCGGCGCGGGCGGCGGCCGATGCGCTGGACGCCCAGCCGCCGCCGAGCCACCTCCTCCGCCCGACCGACGGTCCGGTGGCGGTCCGTTTCGGCGGCCGGCTCGACGGCGGCCTGCGGTCCCAAGGCCTGGCCTATCGCACCGGCGACGGCGCCCCCGTGCGCAGCCCGGCCGACGGCGTGGTGGTATATGCCGGCCCCTTGAACGGCTGGGGTCTGGTGGTCATCTTGCGCGCGGGGGGCGGTTGCCACATGGTCCTCTCCGGCTTGGCCAGAGTGACAGTGGCTGCCGGACAACAGGTCGCGGCCTCCACGCCCGTCGGGACGATGGCGGCGGCTGGACAGAAGCCGCCGGAGCTGTATTTCGAAGTCCGGATGAGCGGCGAGCCTGTCGATCCTACGCGTCTGATGGGCGCCGCAGGCGCGTCAGGGGGAGTGGCGGGGGCGGATGTTAACGCGGCGCGGCTGACCCTGCGTCCGAAGGAGTAGATCTGGCCCGATGCGCAAGTACCTGCTGATTGCCGCTTCCGCCTTCGTTCTGGGCGCCGGCAGCATGGCCTATGTGAGCCAGACCGCCCGGGCCACGCCCGAGCCGCGGGCCGAGACCTATCACATGCTCGAGCTGTTCGGTGACGTGCTCGACACCGTGGACCGGCAGTACGTCTCGCCCCCCGACAACAAGAAGCTGATCCAGGCGGCGCTGGAGGGGATGGTCAACTCCCTCGACCCGCATTCGGACTATCTGAGCCCCGAGGGCTTCAGCGACCTGCAGGACCAGACCCGCGGGGAATACGGCGGCCTCGGTCTGGAGATCACCAGCGAGGACGGCGCGGTGAAGGTGGTCTCTCCCATCGACGACACGCCCGCGTCGCGCGCCGGCCTGAAGCCGGGCGACTACATCATGGCCGTCAACGGCCAGAACGTGCTCGGCATGAGCGTCTCGGACGCGGTCAAGCAGATGCGCGGCAAGCCGGGCGAGGCGGTGACCCTGACCATCGGCCGCGAGAAGACCGACCCCTTCGACGTGCGCCTGGTGCGCGAGATCATCCACCCGAAGTCGGTGACCTCGCGGATGGAGGGCGATTACGGCTACGTGCGCCTGGCGGGCTTCAACGAGAAGGCCACCGACGAGGTCACGGCCGCGATCGCCGCCCTGCGGGCCAAGAACCCGCATTTCAAGGGCCTGATCCTCGACCTGCGCAACAACCCCGGCGGCCTCCTCGACCAGGCCGTGGGCGTGGCCGGCCTGTTCCTGGAGGGCGGCGAGGTGGTGTCGCAGCGCGGCCGCGAGGCCGCCGACATCGTGCGCTACAACGCCAAGGGCCACGACGTGCTGAACGGCCTGCCGCTGGTGCTGCTGATCAACTCCGGCTCGGCCTCCGCCTCCGAAATCGTCGCCGGGGCCCTGCAGGACCGCCACCGCGCCCAGCTTGTCGGAGTCACCAGCTTCGGCAAGGGCTCGGTCCAGACCGTGATCCCGTTGCGGGGCGGCCTGGACGGCGCGGTGAAGCTGACCACGGCGCGCTATTACACGCCGTCCGGCCGCTCGATCCAGAAGACCGGAATCGAGCCTGACCTGGAAGTGGCGCAGACGCGCCAGGAAGCCCAGCAGATCGCCAACGAGGCGTTCCAGTTCACCGAGGCCAGCTTCCGCAACGCCTTGACCACCGATGACGGCAAGACCCGGCGCGGCGCTCACACGCCGGCGGAAGCGCCGCCCGAGGCGTTCGACGAGAAGAAGGGCGACTTCCAGCTGACCCGCGCGCTCGACGTGCTGAAATACGGCTCGGTGGAAGCCACCCCCAAGCTGCCGAAGCCAGCCGCAACGCTGGCCGCGCAGGCGGCGCGGCTCAATCCGCCGCATCCGGCTACGCCCGGGCCCGGCGCGCCGGCGCCTGCGACAACCCCCGCCCCAGCCACCACGCCGCGGCCGCTGCGCTAGGCGGCGAGACCCCTCACCTCACCTCTCCCCGTTCCGGGGAGAGGGTTACTGATAGGGCGGCGGAAGCGTCGAGCGGCGTTTCCACACACGCCGCCCTGTCAGTAACCCTCTCCCGCTTGCGGGAGAGGTGAGGTGAGGGGTCCCGCGACAACAAAAAACCGCGCCGCCTTTTCGCCTTCATTAACCATCTAAGGCGAGGCTTAGGGCGCCGTGCAGACAGTCGCCTCCTTTGCCAAGCCCCGCCCGCGCCCCGCGCCCGCGCCGACGAAGTCGCGCCTGGCCGCCCTGGGCCCGCTCGCCAACCCCTATATCGCCGCCGCCGCCGCCGGCGGCTTCTTCCTCGCCGCCGCGGCGGGGCTGGTGGCGCTGACGGGAGACCCGAAGGCCGGCGCGCCGGTGATTCGGCTGTCGCTGGCCCAGATCGCGGCCACGCGCGCGCCGCCCGGCTGGCGCGAGGCCAGGCCCACCGCGGGGCCCGGCGATGCGCCGTTCGATTCGACGACGGTGGAGCTGTCCTCCGTCGCGCCCCAGGACCTCGAATCGGCCGCGACCGGGGGCCAGGCGGTCATCACCATTTCCGGCGACAGTCGCGTCGACGGGTCGCAGGCGGCCGGCTCGCCCCTGCCGCAAGCCCCCATCGCCGGCCTGTTCGCCCAGGGCGGGGCCGGCATGCTGCCGGTGATCGCGCCTGACGGGCGCACCCCGGCCCAGGCCTACGCCCGCCCCACCATCGCCTCCGGCAAGCCGCAGGTGGCGCTGATCATCGGCGGGCTGGGCCTGAACGCGAAGTCCACCCGCGAGGCCATCGCCAACCTGCCGCCGGAGGTCACCCTGTCGTTCGTGCCCTACGCCGAGGGGCTGCAGGGCTGGATCGACATGGCGCGCGCCGCCGGCCACGAGGTGCTGCTGGAGGCGCCGATGGAGCCGAAGGACTTTCCGGACAACGATCCCGGCCCCTACACCCTGATGGCGGGCGGCCAGGCGGAAGAGACCACGACCCGGATGGAGTGGCTGCTCTCGCGGGCCACCGGCTATTTCGGCGTGACCAACTACCTGGGCTCCAAGTTCATGCAGACGCCGGCGGCGATGAGCATCTTCAGCGGCAACCTGCGCCAGCGCGGCCTGGCCTTCATCGACGATGGATCGGCCGCGCAGGTGGGAGGCGGATTGCCGCGCGCGTCCGCCGACCGGATCGTCGACGATCAGCTCGACGGCCCCACCATCGACGCCCAACTCACCGCCCTGGAGAGCCAGGCCAGCCGGGCCGGCAAGGCGCTGGGGTCAGGCTTCGCCTACCCGGTCACCCTGCAGGAGGCCGCCAAGTGGTGCAGCGGCCTGGCCGGGCGAGGTTATCAGCTGGTCCCCGCCTCGGCCGTGATGGCCAGGCGGTAGGAGAGCGACGATGGCGCATCTGGTCTTCCCCGACGCGAAAGCCCAGATGAAGCCGATGGACCTAAGCCAGCTTCGCCCCAACGTCGGCATCGTGCTGTTCCGCCGCGACGGCCGGGTCTGGCTGGGACGCCGGGCCAAGACGCCCGGCCCGGACAACTGGCAGTTCCCGCAGGGCGGGATCGACGCCGGCGAGGGCGACTTCGACGCGGCCCTGCGCGAGCTGCGCGAGGAGACCGGGGTCAGCTCCGTGAAGCTGCTGGGCCGGACCCGCGACTGGATCGGCTACGAGTTTCCGCCGGAGCACCAGGGCTCCAAGATCGGCAAGGGCTGGCGCGGGCAGAAACAGGTCTGGTTCGCCTTCAGCTTCGAGGGCGCCGATTCGGAGATCGACCTGGCGGCGCACGGTCACGACGTGGAGTTCGACGCCTGGCGCTGGGCCGAGCTCTCCGAGGCCCTGGACCATGTGATCGCCTTCAAGCGCGACGCCTACCGCCAGGTCATCGACGCCTTCAGCCCCCTGGCCGAGCACCTGCGGGCTCAGGCAGCCTAGAGGGGTTGCCGCGGCGCGTGAGGCGCGGCAAAGGTTGACGCCCCCGTCACTGGCAAGGAAATTCGATGCCGCCAGCGCCCATTGTCATGATCCACGGGGCGTTCTGCGGCGGCTGGGTGTTCGAGGACTTCGCGGAACCTTTTCGCGCCGCCGGGCACGAGGTGCTGACGCCTGACCTGCCCGGCCACGGCCCCGACGCTCCGCCCGACTCCGTGGCGGGACGCTCGATGGGCGACTACGCCGCCGCCATCGCCAGGCTGATCCGCGCCCAGCCTAGGCCGCCGCTGGTGATGGGCCATTCCATGGGCGGGCTGGTGGCGCTGATGGCCGCGTCGCGCAGCCCCACCGCCGGTGTCGTCGCCCTGGCGCCGTCTTCGCCGTGGGGCGTGCCGCCAAGCACCCCGGAGGAGGCGCTGTCGGCGGTGGCCCTCTACGCCCTGGGGCCCTTCTGGGTCCAGGCGATCGAGCCGCACTATGCGGCCTCCCGCCGATACAATCTCGACCGTATGTCATCGGCCGACAGCCACGCCACCTTCGCCCGCATGCGGCCGGAGAGCGGACGGGCGCTGTTCGAGGTGCTGAACTGGTGGCTGGACCCCTGCATGACCACCATGGTGCATCCCAGCCGGATCGGCGCGCCGATGCTGGCGATCGCCGGCGACCGGGACGTGATCAACCCGCCGTCCACCGTCGCAGACGCCGCGCGGCGCCTGGGAGCCGAGATGCGGACGATGCCCGGCATGAGCCACTGGCTGCCGGCGGAACCGGGCTGGCGGAACGTCGCGGACCTGTGCCTGGCGTGGATGGCCGGCGCGGCGCGGCAAGCCGCCTGAGCTTCTACGCGGCTGGCGGGGTCCCCGCCGTGATGCCGTAGATCAGCTGGGACGTGTCGGTCCCGCCCTTCATCGGCGTGCCGTCGGCATGGCGGATGGTCAGGAACACCAGGCTCTGCAGCTTGCCGTCGGCGTCCTTCTGCCAGGAGCGGGTGGTGTACTGGGAGGCGCCAGCGACATTCTTGTCGTTGCGGTAGAGGCTCCAGCCGTTCGCGAAGGCGGCCCAGTTGTGCAGGGCCACCACGATCTGCCGGCCGGGGGCTTCCTGGTCGGCGGTGTGGGTGATGTCGACGTGGCACTGATTCGGGTTGGAGCCCGGATCCTGGATGGTCAGGGTGAAGTCGCGCTGGCGCAGCTGCCAGGTGTCGCCCGACTTGCGGTAGCCCGCGGCCTTGGCGAGGTTGGCGAGGTTGCCGCCGGCGGCGGCCGGGATGCACACGCTCTGCAGGACGCTGAGAACGCTGATCGCGGTCGGATCGGTGGGTGGAGGCGGCGGCTCGGGCGGGGCCGGAGGCGGCGGGGCCTCGGCGACCGGCGCCGGGGGCGTGGGCGCCGCGGTACTGGCCGGCGGGGTCTCCGTGGCCGGGGCGGCAGGGGCGGGCGTCACCGGCGCCGCGGCGGGCGCAGCGGGTTCGGCTGGCGCTGGCGTGGCGGCGGCCGGCGCGGCAGGGGTGGCCGGGGCCGGAGCCGCTTCGGGCGCGGCGGGCGCCGATGTCGCGGGCGGCGGAGTGTCCGTCGTGGCAGGGGTTGTGGAGGAGGTCGGTTGGGCGAAGGCGCTGGCGGCGGCGGCCGACAGGGCGATCATGCTGACAAGCGCGAGACGCATGGCGTTCCCTGGTGTTTCCTGAAGTCCCCGTAGCCGGCGCTTTTAGACGGACTTAGCCGTGTCGCACAATCGGCTTAGACGACTTCCGTCGCCTGTTCGGCCAGGATCGTGAGGCCGTCGGGGGTGACGTCGGCGAATCCGCCGCGGACATCGAACACCAGGCTGTCGCCGTCGTTGAACACCTTGACCCGCCCTTCCTTGAGCGTGGTCATGAAGGGCGCATGGCCGGCCAGCACGCCGAAGTCGCCTTCCGACCCCGGCGCGTCGACCTGGTCGACGTCGCCGGAGAACAGTTCGCGCTCCGGCGAGACCAGAGAGAAGTGCAGCTTGGCCATCAGCCTTCCAGCGCCATCTTCTCGGCCTTGGCCACCGCGTCGTCGATGGTGCCGACGTTGTAGAAGGCCTGCTCCGGGAGGTGGTCGTATTCGCCGTCGCACACCGCCTTGAACGAGCGGATGGTGTCTTCCAGCGGCACGATCACGCCCGGCAGGTTGGTGAAGGCCTCGGCCACGTTGAAGGGCTGGCTCAGGAAGCGCTGCAGCTTGCGGGCGCGGGCCACGACCAGCTTGTCCTCCTCCGACAGCTCGTCCATCCCGAGGATGGCGATGATGTCCTTCAGCGCCTTGTACTGCTGCAGGATCTCCTGCACCCGGCGGGCCACCATGTAGTGCACCTCGCCGATCACCAGCGGGTCCAGGATCCGCGAGGTGGAGTCCAGCGGGTTCACCGCCGGGAAGATGCCCTGGGCGGCGATGTCGCGGTCGAGCACCGTGGTCGCGTCCAGGTGGGCGAAGCTGGTGGCGGGGGCCGGGTCGGTCAAGTCGTCGGCGGGCACGTAGATCGCCTGCACCGAGGTGATCGAGCCCTTGTTGGTGGAGGTGATGCGCTCCTGCAGGTTGCCCATCTCGGTGGCCAGGGTGGGCTGGTAGCCCACGGCCGAGGGGATGCGGCCCAGCAGCGCCGACACTTCCGAGCCCGCCTGGGTGAAGCGGAAGATGTTGTCGATGAACAGCAGCACGTCCTTGCCTTCCTGGTCGCGGAAGTACTCGGCCTGGGCCAGGCCGGTCAGCGCGACCCGGGCGCGGGCGCCGGGGGGCTCGTTCATCTGGCCGTAGACCAGGCTGCAGCGGGACCCCTCGGTGGAGCCGCCATGCTCGCGCGGGTCGACGTTCACCTTCGACTCGATCATCTCGTGATAGAGGTCGTTGCCCTCGCGGGTGCGCTCGCCGACGC
>Ga0105240_10003587_pt1 | contig 24072 bp, 19 predicted proteins | sample KBSC54metaG_FD_80426 | JGI IMG/M metagenome (GOLD analysis project Ga0105240, IMG submission 80426) | Corn rhizosphere microbial communities from Kellogg Biological Station, Michigan, USA - KBS C5-4 metaG | ecosystem: Host-associated > Plants > Roots > Rhizosphere > Soil | place: Michigan, USA...
ATATCCATCATTACATCCGTCTACAACGGCCGTCAGTATATCGAGGAATGTATCAAAAGCATAATGGTACAAACGTATCCGGAGGTGGAACATATCATTATCGACGGCGGCTCCACCGATGGAACACAGGAAATACTGCATCGGTATAACGACCACCTGCACTATTGGGTCAGCGAAAAGGACAAAGGCATTTACGATGCCTGGAACAAAGGCCTCGCACATGCCTCCGGCGATTGGATCGCCTTTGTAGGCTCCGACGATACCCTCCGGGGTCCCCGGATACTGGAAGATACCATCAAACAATTAAACACCGCTCAAAAGGCAGGCATCCGCTATGTCTATGGTAAGGTCGATCTCATTTCAGCCGGCAACAATGTCATTTGCGTCTGGGGCGAACCCTGGGAAAAAGCAAAAAAAGATATCCTCCAGCATATGACCGTAACTCATTGCTGCGCCTTTCACCATCGTTCACTTTTTGAAGAATATGGCGGATTCAACGATCAGTTCCGTATCACCGGCGATTATGAGTTCGTACTGCGGGAATTCGTAAAAGGGAAAGACGCCCTTTTCACCGGTGAGACACTGGCAGCCATGCACGCAGGCGGAGTGAGCGCCAATATCCGGTCCAGGCTTATCATCGCCCGGGAAAATATTCTGGCCAGACAGCTCAATGGCCTCCCTTCCCGCCTCCATCACAGGATACAGGTGGTAAAAGCGCAGATAGCCGGCATCCTCGCCCGAATTGTCGGCAGAAAAGGGATCAATATATTATCGGACTTTTACAGAACGCTCACGGGAAAAGATAAACTTTGGTCAAAGATGGATTAAATCGCCGCTAACGCTCAACGCACCATGCAACAGGTAAGGACTGTCATAGTTATCAATGATTTTGATTATATCACCGGTGGCGCCGGGCAAATAGCGATCAGTACCGCCAATGCGCTGGCAGAACGAGGCCTCCATGTTATCTTTTTCTCCGCCGTGTCCAACCCTGAAAGAGCGGACCTGTCCGATACCATCGAACGTTATTCGACCAACCAGAAGGATATCCTGAACGATACCAGCAGGCTCAACGCCTTCACACAGGGCCTGTGGAACAGACAATCGGCCCGGCTGTTAAGATCCATACTTTCAAAAACAGACCCCAAAGCTACTGTTATTCACCTGCACGGATGGATAAAAGCCCTATCGCCTTCCATTGGAAAAGTGCTTGCTGCATCGGGTATCCCCGTCGTCTGTACCCTCCACGATTATTTTACTGCCTGCCCCAACGGTGGCTTCTATAATTTTCAGCAGGAAAAAGCCTGCCATCTGCAGGCCATGAGCGTCTCGTGCCTGTGCACCAACTGTGATGTCCGCAATTATGGTCATAAACTATGGAGGGTCGCCCGGCAGGAGATCCAGCTCCGCTTTGGAAAGATCCCCCGGAAAATAGGGCATTTCATAGCCCCGACAAAGTTCAGTGAGAACATCCTGCGTCCCTATCTGCCGGCATCCGCCACTATCCACCTTCTCAGCAATCCGGTTTCGCGGACCATACCGGGCCAGCCCAAAGCAGATATCTCCTCCGACAGGTTCCTGTTCGTAGGACGCCTTTCAAAAGAGAAAGGGGTGGACATTGCCTGTGCGGCAGCCACACTGGCTGGCGCTCACCTCACCGTCGTCGGCACAGGCCCCATGGAGAGCATGTTACGGGAAAAATATCCACAGGTAGAATTCAAAGGATGGCTGTCGCCCGATAAAGTATCCGGAGAAATGCTGCGTGCAAGAGCCCTCATCTTTCCATCCGTCTGCTATGAGACCCAGGGGCTGGCAGTACTGGAAGCATTTTCAGTTGGTCTCCCCGTCATCGTCTCCGACCAGTGCGCCGCCAGCGAATACGTGACACCGGAGAATGGATTTACCTATACCTCCGGCAATGCCGGCGATCTTGCCGCGAAAATAAAGGTGCTCATGTCGAATACAGGTCTGGCGGAAGAAATGAGCAGGCATGCCTATACTGGCTATTGGGAACAGCCACTGCTGCAGGAAACATATATCCGCGGCACATTGGCGATTTATGAACACATGCTGAATGAAAAAGATCCAATATGACGGACTACGCTATCAGACATGCCTGGTGGGATCATACGGAAAAGCTACGGCGCCTGCTGTATGGCTGCTTTTTCTTTTTTATGCCCTTTACACAGGCGCTCACCTTTAATCTGGGATTCCCTTTAAAGCTGTCTGAAATGGCCCTTCTGCTGCTGGCGCCTTTTTATTTATTCCTGAAAAGAAAGATAACCCTCCCCCGCAGCATCGTCTTCATCATCGGCCTCTTCTTTTTTATGGTCGCCGCCTCGGAGATCATAAACCTGTTCTATAAATACCCTTATAGCCTGAGGATGTACACGACCCGCTTCGGATACACCGGGGACAGCCTCACCCGTTTCTTTTACTTTGTGCTGGCGCTGCTTGCTTTTTTCGTCGCCACCGATATGTTCCTGACACACCGGCGCAAATATATAAATATATGGCTCTATGGAGCCGTTCTGGCGGCGGCATATACCTGGTACATGGTCGTCTTCAGCTTCCTCCACCTGCCCGTTTATCTCCTGCCCGGTATGGCCCACCCCCCACAACAGATTGACGCGTTCCACAGACTGATCATCCGATGCGGGACATTTTTGGAAGGGAACATGATGGGCTTGTATCTTATCCTTTCAGCCGCCCTGGGTTTTTATAACAGGAAATACAAAACAGGTATCTTTCTGCTCCTGACGGTCTTTACGACCTTCTCTACGCTCAGCATCGTCTCCGTCTTCATTTTCCTCATATTGTATTTTCATAGAGCCATTTTCAGAAGAAAATATATGGTTTTTGCCCTGCCGGCGCTGGCATTCATGATCCTGGCCTTATTCTTCTTTACGAAAACGACCTTCTACAGGTCCTATGTCTACAACAAGCTCTTTTCCGATGCCAGCAAGGCGGCTAACTCCCAGGCCTATTCCAAGGCGGACCGGATCTTTAGCATCAGAACTGCCTATAATATGGGAATGGGCAATCCCGTATGGGGTGTTGGTCTCTCCAACTACAGCCGCCATTTCGATCGGTATCAAACAAGAGGCAACCTCGACGAAGGGCTCTATAGCTCCTTCCTGCGAAAAAATGAAAAAGTGATACCCAATAATATTTACCTGGAGCTCTGGGCCGAGACGGGAGGCATCGCATTGCTCCTGTTTGCCTCTTTCCTGGGTATCCTGCTCTATTATGCCAGGAAGGACCCCTCCAGGGCGCTTTTTCCCGCGCTCGTCTGTATGATGCTATGTTTCATCGCTAACCCATCCTTTATTATGATCTATATATGGTCTTTTATGGGCCTACCCGTCGCAGACTATATCCACCATAAAAAGCAACAAAAACCAGCAAGCCCCCACGAAGATGAAAATAAACCCAGCCTTATCTAAGATAGTTTGGTGGAGCACCTGCAGCATTGCGCTGCTACCCGTGGCGCCGAATGCCGTGAACAGCATTTGTATGATGGCTTGGGTAGCGCTTATGCTAACCTATACACTCGTCGGTTCAAAAAAGAAAAACCCCACGCAACAGATCAGACGGTCTCCGCGAATGTTCCTGCTGTTTGGCGGTAACTTTATTTTTCTTGCCATCAGCCTCCTTTACAGCGTAGACAGACAACAGGGCCTTTCTTTTCTGGTGCAGGAACTGCCCATGCTGCTCTTTCCCTTTTGCTTTTTCTTACTGGACCTGCCGCCAGACGATGGCAAAGACAGCCTCCTTGAAAAAGTATTTATGACATTCTGGATCGCTACCCTGCTGATGACAGGATGGATATTCTACAATTATTGGAAATTGGATCTCTTCGGCGAGATCCTGAAAGCCAGCAGCTTTAACACCATACTCCGGGAGACAGCCGAAAAAGTGACGGATAAACATCCCGAATATCTTTCTCTCTACCTGGTATTCGCCATATTTTTAGCCGCCCGTCAGCTGTTCAGGAACAGCCATGCCTTGATGAAAATCATCTACGGTCTGAGCATTGCCGTCTTCATATTCCTCCTGCTCCTGCTGGCCTCCAGAGGTCCCATCCTGAGCTTATTGGCCGCAACGGTCATGGTTACCTTCCTGCAGATTCGGAACAAATTGTTAAAATTGTTTGTCCCCCTTTCTCTCGCAGCAGGTCTGTTGCTCCTCATCCGGTTCACCCCATCTATTTATTCCAGGGTACTCGAAACAAGGAATACAGCTTTTGTACCCCCCGTCGGGGTGCATTATAACTCAACCAATGTTCGCGCTGGGATATACCAATGCGCCTTTGAGCTCATCGGACAACACCCCTTCCTCGGCATCGGAGTGGGTAGTGACCGGTCCATGTTGATGGCCTGCTACGCGCAATTCAATACAGAAGCCTATCAGAAAACTTTCTATAATACTCATAATCAGTACGTCAATTTCTGGCTTTTGAGCGGTGTCCTGCCCTTCCTGCTGTTCCTGGGCTCCCTGGTTTATACGATGGCATGCAACGTTCGAACAAAAAACTATGTCTTGATCTTTTTTTCCGTAGTCATGTGCCTCTCCTTCCTTTCGGAGAATGTGCTTTCCCGTCAGGCAGGGGTCGTGTTCTATTACTTTTTTATCTGCCTCATGATGCGTCAGACGCAGCAGAGGGAAAGATTGGCGGCTCAGGTGAAGCCCTGACACAATACAGACTTGTAAATGTCGTTCAAGGGCTTTATTTTGCATAAGCACCCTTGAACTATAAACTAAAATCCAAATGGAAAAAGGCAAAAAATCCTATCATTTGCTTGATCGGTACCTCGGCATTCCACTCACCTTCTTATTAGGTCTCATCCGTAACAGATGGAAAAAGAAGCCTGCCGTGGTCAAAAGGATCGCTATCGTCAACCTTTTTTCCATAGGCGATAATGTGCTGATGTCCGCTGCCATTGCCGATCTGGTAAAAGCCCATCCCAGGGCGGAATTGGTCGCTTTCACGGCAAAGAACAACTACCAGCTGGTAAAGCTTATCCCCGGGTTCTCCCATATTATAAAATTATCTATCACCAGCCCCCTCCAGGCCATAAAAGAGATAAGGAGCCAGGGCCGGTTTGATATCGTCTTTGATTTCGGATCATGGCCCAGGGTCAGCAGCCTTTATACTTTTTTCGTCAGGGCCCAATGGAAGACGGGATTCAGATCTCCCTGGCAATTCAGGCATTATATATACGATCAAAAGATCACCTATTCCTCCTCCATTCACGAGGTCGACAATTACAGAACGCTTATAAAAGGTTTCAGTCACGGTGCGCCTCAACCGCCGAAGATAAATTATACGATCACAACCAAGATCCAGAGCTTTGTCGAAAGCGCAGGGAAATATTGTATCATTCACCCCTGGCCGGGTGGCTACAAAAGTCATCTGAAACAATGGGACAATCGCCGGTGGACAGAGATGGTTCAAAAGATCGATAAACACTTCGATCATATTGTCCTGACAGGGGCGCCAGGCGATATGGAAAAATCGCTGGAACTGCAAACGCTCATCAAAGCCTGCCATCCCGGTTGTAAGCTGATAAACGCCAGCGGTATGTTCAATCTCGGCGAGACGGCCTATTTACTCTATAAGGCAGCGTTTATCATCTCCATCGATACAGGCATTTCTCATATTTCCGCCTCTTTCAACAAGCCCATGATCTGCCTGCAGGGACCCGCCAGCAGCGTCAGATGGAGACCTTACAGCGATCGGGCCGTTGTGATCAATCCCGACAGGGGCACCTATGGATATCTCAGCTTTGGCTTCGAATACTATAGGGCGAAAGAAGATTGTATGAAAAATATTTCTGTAGATTCTGTATACCAGGCCTTTATGCGGTATCCCGGCCTGCATCTGCGCCAGAAACAGCACAGCGACTATGTACAGAATATGGAATAAAACCAGCTACGCCGCCGGATACACGACCTGATGACCCGGCCCAGGGGCTTTTCCTTTATTTCCTCCGGGCCTCTGCCCACCGGGAATATTCCATACTGCCGTTCATTGGCGCCTTCAAGACCAGGCTGATCAAACAGCTCATAGATAAAGGCGCCCTTGATATTCTTTCCGGCCTTCCTCATCATACGCAGATAAAGATTCACCTTCCTCTTCTGCGCCCGGTCGGCAGAACCAGCATTACCACCCCGCCTGTTGACCTCCGTAAACCAAACGGTCTTTCCCGCAAACTGCGTTTTCAGTACGGATAATACACCTCTCAGGTCCGCCCTCCCACCATCATACCAATGGTAGCCGATGATGTCGAACTTCACGCCTTTTTCTTCTAACAACCTGTAATATGCGTAATGCTTCCATCCCCCGTTACTGACGATGATCCGCGCATCGGGGACCAGCTTTCTCAACCCATCGGACATCCCATTCAGCCAGGCGGCCAGGAGGTTGAGCTTCACCGTGTCATACTGATAACGCTCAGCGCCATCAGTGCCAGGCGTAATAAGGTCATTATCGTTCTCATTCCCCAGCTCATACAGATGAAAATACCTTCCATACTGTTCGGCAAAACCCCTTCCCAGCGTAAATCCCTGCTCGTAAGCGGCAACCGTATCCGGCAGGGCATATAACACCGTGGGCGGCGGAGGGAACAAAAGAGGAATAATAGAGATCCCCGAGGCGCCGGCCTGTCGGACCAGCTCATAAAAATAACGCAGTTTCACACTGTCCCGGATCACACCTCGTCCATCATGACTCATGTCGCATCGGTAATAGCTCATCCCCATTCCCCGGATCAAAGCTATCTGCCGGTCGATATTCCCAAAATAAGCTTCTTGTGTAAGAGGATGTCCGTTAACGCCCCAGACAAAACCACCCGGCCATGCGGGGATACTATCCCCCGGCGCAGCACCAGCCATCAGCGCAACTGGCCCGCTGAAAAAGAACAGTATGGCAAAGATGACACGCACTATTTGGGTATCTCTCTTATCCCCGCCAGGAAATTGGCAATAAAAAAGAAGATGAGCGCATAGTAGATCATTAAAGCAACCATTCCACTTGATTGAGGCATGGCAAAAGGTCTGGACCCATCGATGCTCAATATCGGAGACCTGCTTTGGGCCAGCCATTCTTCGATGGCGCTCTTCTCCGAATAATATTCCGCCGACTGTTTGTAGATCTCCGCAGGATTGAATGCATTGTTGTAAAACATAGACGAATTCCTGGACAACGATAGAAATCGGTTATACACCAGCTTCAGACTATCCAGCCTCTCCAGCTCCCCGCTGATAAATTCCAGATTCGATGTCATCAGCTTGACCTTATCATTTTTCAGCTTTTTCAGGTATTCATTGTCATTAAAAAAGTTCAGGATCAGCTGCTGAATGGTATCAGGCATAGCCATGCTGCCGACACTAACCTCGATGATAAAAGGTTCGTCCGTAAGTTTTGAAGTGTCAGCGATCAGTTTTTCCCCCGTTATGCTTTTCCCCTTTATCGATCTGATATTACCCACCACCGCCTCACCGGATCTTAAAGATTTGGATAGCTCGGAATACGAATGTGTGGTTGCCAATCCGTCGAGATTTTCCAGCATATGGCCAATGGTCATTCCCGAAAGCTCGGTATGCCTCACTATCATGGTAAGCCTGTAGCTGGTAGGGGTCATCTCATAAACGCCAAACCCCGCGATCGCTCCCACTACCAGGGCCCCCGTCAACAGGATCTTATTCCTCCAGAGAAAAGCAAAGAACTCCCGGATGGCTCTTAATAAACCCCAAAAAATAACCCGGAGCAGCTCGGAAAAGCTCACCGGTTGTACGCCATCTCTCTCTTTAATAGGATCCTGCATGTAGTAAAAATTTACAAAACCAAATGTAAACGATTTGTCGAAACTTATCAGGTCTTATTCCAAAGACTTAGCACAAATTTTTTACATATTAATAATATAAACCTACCCTTCCTGCTCTTGAATATACACGCGATGTATATTCGCGAATCTCCCAAACACTCCTAAACTTGCCTGATGAAGAAAATTCTAAAGAACAAAACTTTAATGTTGCTCGTCGATCTGCTGACATGTCCTTTTACCTTCATAGGCAGTCTTTGGCTCAGGCTGGTGAGAAAAGCCATCGTATATATGCCGGTGTCGGACGCCATTTTTATGCGGACTGGTATACTGCCGGTGCCGGATCATTATTACGAACCCTTGATCAATCCCAAAAAGCATCTATCCAGGCCACTCACTGACGACAGACCCCTGCCGGGAATAGATTTCAATACAAAAGAACAGCTTAGCCTTCTCGATAAGTTCAACTACAACGCAGAACTATTGTCTTTCCCGATGGAGAAGCCTGCGAGCGATATCAGCTTTTACTACAACAACGATACCTTTGGTACCGGCGACTCCGAATACCTGTACAGTATGGTGAGACATTTTAAGCCGGCCAGGATACTGGAGATCGGCAGCGGTCGCTCCACCTTGATGGTCAGAAATGCGCTGCAGGCCAATCAGCGGGAAGCGCCCGACCTTCAATGCAAACATATTTGTATCGAGCCGTATGAAATGCCCTGGCTGGAAAAGACAGGCGCCGAGATCATCCGGAAAAAACTGGAAGACCTGGACTTGTCTATCTTCAAGACCCTGGGGAAGAACGATATTCTTTTTATAGACTCCTCCCATATTATCAGACCACAGGGAGATGTGGTCGTCGAATACCTGGAAATATTGCCCTTGCTAAATCCGGGAGTGATCGTACATATACACGATATCTTCTCTCCAAAGGATTACCCGGCCACCTGGATATATAAAGAGCACAAACTTTGGAATGAGCAATATTTGTTGGAAGCCTTTCTAAGCTTTAATACTTCTTTCAAAATAATAGGAGCGCTCAATTACCTGTGGTATCAACACCGGGAAGAATTGTTGCAGAAATGTCCGATTTTGCTAAAGCAGGTGGATCGGCGAGGCCCCGGTCCCGGTTCCTTCTGGATGGTCAGGCAGCCCTCCATCCACTGACCAGGCTGTAAAAGAACCCCAGCATGATACACCCGACGCTCCGATCCAGCCAGGTCTCAGGCGCCATGGCTACAGCAAAGCTAAAGATGATGAATATACCCAACCCGTCCCTTGCCTTATAACAACCCGCAAGGGGGAAAATGATATAGCCCAGTAAAAAGACGGCCAGCCCTATAACACCCATGTTCACCAGCACATCCAGATAGGTGTTGTGCAAATTCCTCCTGGACTCCACTGCATAGTTGAATTGCTTCTCCTTATACACCTCCACCAGCTTGTCCTGTTTATCACCCAGTGGCACCCCCGTTAACCAGTGCCCCTTCACCAGCTGCCAGCCGCATTTCCATACAGCCAGCCGGATATTGGTACCATTCCATTGGTGCTCTGATGAGGAGGGCGCATTACGCGCAGCGCCGGGATTGCTGTATACATAGTTGGTGTAGCTCAGCTCTTCAAAGCTTTCCAGGGTACGGGGGAAGAACCGCATCAGCAGAAAACCCGCTACGAGCAACAGCACCACCAGTATGCTTCCTCTTAGGTATTGCTTCTTTTTTAGCCCCGACCAGGCGGCAAAGACCAGGAAGCCCGTATAGAGCGTAATAATGGCAATATGGCTGGCCAGCATATAATGGAATACCAGCAGAAAGGCGATACTGAGAAACACCAGTCCCTTATATTCAATTGCAAAAGATTGCTTGATAAGGAGATAGACATAGGTGAACAGGGCCAGGTTCACTACCATTCCAATATATACGGATTCCCGCCCGATGACCCGGGTGAGATTGTCGGAAAAAAGATATCCCGGGTCGTTGTACTGCCTGAACTGGTTATAGGCATATAGCATACAGACGACGGCCGCGGCAGTAGTAAAAAAGCAGTACGATAACAAGATCCTGTCCTTCAGCTCTTCCCGGATATATAAAAGCCCGATACAGAGGGGAAAGACCAGCAGCGGCAGCCTGCGGACCAGCATGACCATGGCCTCATCTCTATTGACGGACAACAGGGCGCTGATCACCTGCAACAAATAAAAAAGGATCATAAAAAGGATCTCTTTTCTCCTGCGCAAGAGCCGCATCTTTTCCGCCAGGCTGTTGAAAAAACAGCAGTCCAGGACAATAGCAATGATCAACGTATTATTGACCACAGGCATTTCAGGGAGGAATAAGGATACGAAGAAGGCGGAAAGCAGCCAATATAATATTTTCTCTTTCCTCGAAAATACCTTGCCCGTGAAATCCAGTAAAAGGAGTGCTTTCATTAATTCAAATTTACACATCTAAATCATACAACCATACGTCCAATACCGTGTTAGTATACGGAGAATCGTAACTTTCCGGTCCGTTCCGGGGGGTGACTGTCTATTTATTAATATCTTTCAGGTAATTATTATATGAAAATTCTGCTTTCCTATCTCAAGCCCTATCGGGGACTGGTGGCCCTGGCACTGCTCATGGCAGCCATCAACCAGTCCTTTTCCATGTTGGACCCCTATTTCTTTGGCAGGCTGCTGGATGGCTATGCGACACACCCCTTTCAATATGGTCATTACGATGCCCATAAACGTTTCATCCCCGAGGGCGTCCGCACCCAGTCGGACTTTATCTGGGGGGTACTGAAATTCCTGGGTATCCTCATCGGCGTCGCCATGGTCTCCCGGATCGCAAAAGCTTTCCAGGATTATTTCGGTAATGTCATCGTACAGAAGTTTGGCGCCACGATATTCACCGACGGCCTGCGTCATGCCATGGCCCTGCCATTCAGTGAGTTCGAGGACCAGCGCAGCGGCGAGACCCTGTCCACCCTGTCCAAGGTCCGCACCGACACGGAGAAATTTATCATTTCCTTTATCAATGTGCTTTTCGGCATCCTTGTCGGCATCGTCTTCATCTCCATCTATTCGTTTACGCTCCATTGGTCCATCATGCCTATCTATGTCCTGGGCATGGTCCTTCTGGCCTTGTTGACCAGCCTCCTCAGCCGGAAGATCAAACGGATACAAAAGACCATCGTAAAAGAGACCAACGCACTGGCCGGGAGCACCACCGAGTCCCTTCGTAATATCGAGCTGGTAAAAAGCCTGGGCCTGCGCGATCAGGAGGTAACCCGTCTCAATAACAATACATTCAAGATCCTGGGACTGGAGCTCCGGAAAGTAAAAAGCGTCCGGGCCCTTAGCTTTATACAGGGCACCTTCGTAAATTTCCTCCGCCAGTGTATCATGTTCCTTCTCTTCTGGCTGGTATTTAAAGGCAGACTGACCCCCGGGGAAGTGCTCACCATGGTGTTTTATTCTTTCTTTATTTTCGGTCCGTTACAGGAGCTGGGCAATATCATCCTCTCCTATCGCGAAGCAGAGGCCTCCCTCATCAATTTTGACACCCTGATGAAAAAGGCGCCCGAAATGGCGCCCGCTGAGCCTCGTCACCTGGGCCCCGTCCGGACCCTCGCCTTCCGCGATGTCGTCTTCCGGCATCAGACCGCCCATCACAACGCCATCGATCATATCAGCTTTGACGCAAGAGTAGGCGAGACCCTCGCCTTCGTAGGCCCCTCCGGCAGCGGCAAAAGCACCCTCATGAAACTGCTCGTAGGTCTCTACCGCCCCAAAGAAGGAAATATCCTTTACAACGGTATGGATGAAAATTCCATCGACTTCGACGACCTCCGTAAGCAAATAGGGTTCGTCACACAGGACACCCAGCTGTTTGCCGGTACCATAAAAGAAAACCTGCTCTTTGTCAACCCGACAGCCACGGAGGACGACCTGATGGAGGCCCTCGAAAAAGCCAGCTGCATGAACCTCCTCTCACGCGCCGAAAAAGGCATCGAGACCATGATCGGGGAGGGCGGTCTTAAATTATCCGGCGGCGAGAAGCAACGTTTATCCATTGCCCGCGCTCTATTGAGAAAACCCAAACTGTTGATCTTCGACGAAGCTACATCCGCACTCGATTCCCTCACCGAAGAGGAAATTACCCGCACCATCCGGGAAGTGTCTTCCAGAGGCGACCAGATAACAATCCTAATAGCACACCGTTTATCTACCATCATGCACGCAGACAGGATCTATGTACTGGAAAAAGGTGAGGTCGTAGAGACGGGTGCACACGTAGAACTATTAGAGGAAAAGGGTCTTTATTATGCCATGTGGAGACAGCAGATCGGAGAAAGGAAATATGATAAACTGAAAGCTTCATGATATCATCCCTAACATGGCACCCCTATCCGTCGTAATTATAACCTATAACGAGGAAAAAAATATAGCACGATGTATGCAGTCCGTGCTGCCCATTGCCGACGAGGTGGTGGTATTGGATTCTTTTTCAACGGACAGGACGGCGGATATTGTTAAGGAGATGGGAGGCACCTTCCATCGGCTCGCGTTCAAAGGGTACGGCGCGCAAAAAAATGCAGCAGCAGCGCTCGCCTCCAACGATAATATTTTATTCCTGGACGCAGATGAGGCATTGAGCGAACAGCTATGCAACAGCATCCGGCAGGAAAAGCTCCGCGGATTCCCGGCGGACGGATATTTGATGAACAGGTTGAACAACTATCTCGGACAATGGATCCGTCATGGCAGCTGGTATCCCGACAGAAAGCTGCGTCTCGCCAATAAGAAAAAGAGCTCCTGGAGCCTGGACATCGTCCACGAATCGCTGGTACCGCATAAGGATGCCCGTATCGGTCTGCTCAGCGGCGACCTCCTGCATTACACCTATACCAATTATGACGATCATGTAGATAAGAACAACAGGTATAGCCGCCTGTCGGCACAGCTGCTGTTCGAGAAAGGGAAAAAAGCCACCTGGTTCAAGCTTACCTTCAATCCCTTCTGGGCCTTTTTTACCAGCTATTTTCTCCGGGCGGGTTTTTTGGACGGGTTCAATGGCTTTGTCATCGCCGTCCACATCGGCCATCTTACTTTTTTAAAATACAGTAAATTGTATCGTCTCAATCATCCCAGCGCCTCATGAAAGGCTCCTGGTCTCGTCTCCGCCGCCCCGGTCAAAAAATTGTACCTTTGCCCCCATGCCTACACAAGACAAACCCAACTATCTCTGGAGCATGTTTACGATGAAATGCCCCCGTTGTCGCAGGGGCCATATGTTCACGCAGCCCAATCCATGGAAATTGCGGCGAACGCTAACGATGCCCGGGAAATGCCCGGAATGCGGACAGCCCTTCGAACTGGAAGTAGGCTTCTGGTACGGCACAGGATATGTCTCCTACGCATTGTCCTTTGCTTTGTCGGTAGCTACATTTATTGCCTGGTGGGTATTGGTAGGCATCTCTACGGAAGACTCGCGGTTTTTCTGGTGGATGGGCCTGAATGCCGCCCTCCTCGTCTTCCTGCAACCCTGGCTGATGCGACTTAGCCGCGTGATCTATCTCTATTTCTTTGTCAGATACGACCCCAATTATAAACAGACAGCTGTCAAAACATTTGACTACAAGACGGACGAATATTACAACGATCCAAATACCGGCAAGTAGAAAAGCCACCCACCCGCCGGTGAATGGCTTTCTGTTTATGACATCGGGTTAGTAAATAAATAACGCTGAAAATACAATATTATTACATCGGCATCGGCCTGCGCCCTAAGACAATCCCGCCCCCTGCCTCATTCCGCCCCGGCAGACGCCCCGGATGACACGTTGAAATCCAATGGAATACTCACTTTCAAGCTGATATTACGCCCCATATTGTAGATACCATGCGTAGGATTGGTGTCCGTGGGCGAGAATAAAAAGTATTTCAACCGGGAGAGATGATCATAATAGGCCTTATCAAAAAGATTGCCCCCATTGAGATAAACGCTCATAACAGTCCTCCCTTTCTTGTTGGCAAAGCTGCCCCCCACTCCCGCATTGAAGAGCGTATATCCCGCCGTGGGCGTCTCCGTATTGTATGCCAGCATGGCCCTGTTCTGCGCCGCATAGTACTCCAGTTGCACCTTGATGAATGCATGCGCCAATCGTGCCTGCCTGGAATGAAATTCATATCGCAGCTCGGAAATGCCATGAGTGGGCGGAATAAAAGGCAAATACCGCGCGCTGTCATTTACCGCCTTCCCTTTTACCCCCTTGTTATTGCCATACACGATGGACAGACTGTTCTCGAAATGCAACGCCTTGATGGGGTGTATATCCACGCTGGCTTCCCCGCCATATAGCTGCGCGCGTGACGCTACGAACTGGAAATAGGTGTTCTTGCCCGTTATATCCATCGAGTCCGTTCCATCTGCCTTTTCCAGCTTCTGGTTATAGATATAGTTCGAGATGAAATTATTAAAGAGGTCCAGTGTCGCGACAACATACCTTGATGAATACACGAAGCCCAGGTCCTCTTGTAAGCTGAACTCGGACTTGAAATCCGGATTGCCCAGCTGATAGATATTGGTGCCGGGATGCACCCCATTGGCGGATATCTCGGCGATATTAGGGGCGCGGAAACCACGCGCTATATTCGCCTTGATGGCAAACTGCTCCGTAAAATTATAGGTGGCGCCCAGGCTGCCCGACCATCCCGTAAAGGTCTTTTTATAGCCGGGGAACTGGAGATCCGCCCCCACCGTATCCGCCCCAAACACCGCCTTGTCAAATCCAGTGGAAGGGTTCACAGCAGTATACAAGGCCGCATTGTCGAACCTCCGCGTATCAAATCTGACACCGCCGGAAATATCCAGCTTGTCAAAAGTTCGTTTGGCCAGCACAAAAGGACCGAGATCAAACTGATGATAGGATGGGATGACAAACTCCGTTCCATCCGTGCTGTTGTTATTTTGATACATGCCATTGAATCCTACCGTCAGGTTCCAGTCGTTGAATTCAGGGACAAAATATTTGATGTCGTACGTATAGCTGGTCAGCTGCAGGTAAAGACCCGGAGTTGTATAGGCGACAGGATGACTGAATTCCCGGCGAAGACTACGCTGGAAGCCCAGATTTACCTGCAGCCGGCCATATTCTCCCAGTGTAAAGCTGTTGCCGGAATAGATCCGGTAGTGCTGCACATGCTGGTGTAATTTTTCGATGTGATAGCTCTTGAGATCTGCATCGGATACGATCTGCCGCACGGTATCAGCCTCAGTGATCTGGCGCGTAAAAGCTCGGGTGACACTATCACGGCTGCCATCCGGTATCTCCTGCAGGTCGTCATAGAGCACAAAGTCCAGATGCGAATAACCCCATTTGCGATGCAGCCCCAGCGAAGCGCTGGCATCCGTCTCGTTAAAGGCGGTACCAAATACCCGCCCGTCTATCTTGTCCTTATAATCCACCGCCTGCTTGTGCGAGATACGACCCATCCATTCCAGACCGCCATGTGTTCCACCCAGATAGGCCGAGCCTCCAAAATATTTATTGTTCGATTGATAGTCCAGCGTAATATCACCATGCGTCTTCCCCTCCGGAGCAGGCTGCGTGGGGATAAGATTGACGACCCCCGCAAGAGCGTCCGAGCCAAAGCTCAGACTGGCAGGCCCCTTGATCACCTCCACTCTTTCCACGCCATACTGGTCTACCTCGATGCCATGCTCATCGCCCCATTGCTGCCCTTCCTGCCGTATACCATCATATAGGGTAAGTATCCTGTTGTAACCCAGACCACGGATAAAAGGCTTGCTGACATTGGGACCCGTTGTAACAGCCCTGATACCGGGGATCTTGGCGATGGCATCGATGGCATTGGTGCTCAGGTTGGACACGAGATAATCATGATTGATGGCTACGATGGGAACAGGATTTCGCTTGATCTGCGTGGCCTTCGACAATCCGGTGACAACTACCGGGCTTTCCTCCACATATTCATCCGAAAGGGAAAAATCCTGCGTCACGGGCCCCGAAATGGTGACCGTCTTCGTAAAGGTCTTGAAGCCGATGGAATGTACTTCGATGAGATATCTGCCGGAGGGCAGCGTGGCAAATCTATAGTAGCCTGCAGTATCCGTGATGACGCCCAGCTTCAGATCTGGAATATAGACGGACGCTCCAATCAGCGGCGCACCATTTTTGTCGACAACCTTCCCCGCAAGACTCCCCGTGCCAGGGATCCTGACATAGGACATCAACACCAGCGGTAAGCACAACAGAATAAAGTATAAAGATCGATTCATGACAATGAACGCACAATTTAAAATCCGCTGCTGGCGGTTCTATCCGCCCCGGCGGTTCGTTTATAGTGCGGGAATTGGTCTTGTCCGAAAAATAGTCCAATCCCCGCATTTCGCTAATGTCTGTCCTTCGGACGAACCGCCCGTGGCGGTTCCTTTTCGCTACAGGGTTTCAAAATTAGCTCAGTAGGGTCCCCCAGGCAAATTTTAGGGATTAAAAGATGTTAATCAGTTGGTAATTATGGCCCAATCATACAGGGCGGCCACCCGTCTTGGGCCGGTCACTTCTTCAGGACCACGGTGAATATGGACCCCTCTCCCAAACTGCTCTCGCAGGATATCTTCCCGTTGAGCTCCTCACAGATACGCTTGACAATGGAGAGACCCAGCCCGGTGGAAGGCTCGCCATTCGTAGGCTGGGAGGATATTTTACTGTACTTGGCAAAAAGATGTGGCAGTTCGTCCTTTTCGATGCCCACCCCCTCATCTCTCACCTTGATGCTGATGGCATCCCTCTCTTCGCTGACGCTCATCCAGACATTTTTTCCCCGCTCCGTGTATTTGATGGCATTGGACAGGAGATTCTCTATCATACGGGTCAGTAGCTGCCGGTCGCTGAGAAAATAAAGACTTTTCTCCGGACATTCGAGCCGCAGCTGGATATTCTTTCGGGCGGCCGCAGGCTGGAACATATCGATGATGCTTTCGGAAAAGATCCGCAGGTCAAGATTTTCCAGCTGCAGCTTATGCTGGTTGGTCTGCACCTTCTCCACGTCGAGGATATGTCGGATCAGCTTTTCCCCATAGGCAGTGGCCTGTTCTATGCGGCTCAGCGCCTTCTTTTGCTCGATGGTAAGATTGCTTACATCCGATTGCATCAGCTGCGTCCACATACCAATGCTGGCAAATGGCGTGCTGAGATCATGGGATACGATGCTGATCAGCGAGTTTTTTTCATAATTCAATTCCGAAAGACGCTCGTTCTGCCGGGTGACCAGATCATTGGTTGCCTGCAGTTTTTGATTGACCCTCCTTTTAAGGATAAAGGCCCCGGCGGCCGCGATGGCAACGATCAACAGACTGGCGCTGGCGATCAGCATGATACGTGTGTGAAATTTCTGCTGGGATATTTCTCCCTGAAGGAGAAGCATTTCATTCTCACGCTGCCGGGCCTCATATTTTTCTTCCAGCTCGGCGATGGCTTTGTAGGCCTCTCCATTGACGATGGCCGTATCCAGCTCATACCATTTGGATTGGTACTCGTACGCCTTCTTATAATCCCCCTTCCGCTGGGCCAACTTGGATAGTATCTGGTAGGTGTCCGACTGCTTGCCTTTGGAATTGAGCTCACCCGCCAGGGTCATAGCCATCGTCGCATATTTGGAAGCAGAATCAAGCTGCCCTTTTTGCGTATAGGAATCCGCCAGGTTCAGCACATCGAACCAAAGGGTGGCCTTGCCATTCAATCCCTCCCTGGCCAGATGACGTCTGTAATTGCCCGCGAAATAGATGATCGACTTGTCATAATCTTTCAGATAATAATAGGTCTGACCGAGATTATTATACAGGTTCGAAAGATCCTCCACCCCTTTTTCCTCCAATGGTTTGCCGATACGTAATCCTTCCTGCAGAAAGGAAAGAGCGCTGTCATAAAGCCCCAGATGATTATACAGCGGCGCCAGATTGATATAAGCAGTGACCAGGCTGCGGGCATCACCCCTTTGTTTATTCAGCGCGACACACTCCAGATACACATCCTTTGCCTTCTGAGGCTGCTTCATTTCCGTATACATAACGGTAAGGTCCGTCAATGCATTGATCTCATGATCGATATCCCCGATCTTCCTTGCTTCGTCAAGAGTCTGCAGGTAATAATCGATGGCCCGTTTGTAATCCGCCTTGTTCTCATAATAATATCCATGCAGACGCAAAGCCAGCACCTTTGCCTTGGGATAATCTGCCTTCTCTATCGCATGATCGATAAAACTGGCATAGTAGCTGATGGAGTCCGCCTGCGCCTCTGTATAATTCATACCCTTCTGATACGCCAGAAGGATACCGCTGGTGTCCACCTGCGCGGACAGCTTTGAATAGGAGACAATAAGCAGTAAGATCAGGTATAATGATCGATTCACGTATGTTGATAGTTCGTTACCTCCAAGGTAATCATCTTTGCCCGATACGTGAAATCATTTAGTACCCAGTTACCGGGACCCTGTTTCCGTCGTGACTTCATTGAGATCGTTAGTCGATGAGCTTGTTACGGAGAGCAAACTTTACAAGACCTACGGTATTATTTACACCCAGCTTGGCAATCAAATTCTTGCGATGGGTTTCTACCGTGCTGACACTAAGAAAAAGCTTATCGGCAATTTCCGCATTGCTGTATTCCCTGCAGATGAGTTTGAGAACTTCCAGCTCGCGCCGCGAGAGTATTTCGTCTATCTGTTTGTCTTCGATGGTGATGGTATTGCGAAAATCCTCGTCCCTGTCGCCGATATTGATGTCCTTGCTAAAATAGCTGCCCCCCTCGTTTACCGTACGCAGAGCGGTCACCAGCTCGTCCAGCGTAGCATTTTTCAACACATATCCCTGGATGTTGTGTCGGGTCAGCTTGTGAATATAGCGCGTGCCGCGCAACAAAGTGAGATAAATGATCTTCAGGTCCTGGCGAACGGCGCGAATGCTCTGCAACAGCTCTTCTTCGCCGATGTCCGGCAGATAAACGTCCAATAACAAAATATCTGCTTGTATATCTTTTACCCGCGATAGCAGATCCTTTCCGGTCGGGGCGGTCCCAACCACTTCGATGCCCTCTTGTTTTCCTAAAAGTAAGGCTAATCCTTCCAGGTACATTTCATGGTCATCAGTAATAAATACTCGAATCATGGGTTTAAAAATGGGTTCGTCCGCAGCAATTTATAACTATTTATGATATGTGGACGTGAAAAAATGACGGGTAGCCCCTCTTTTAATTTAGAAAGCGCCCCCTATTCTTTCTGTAGTATAAAGACGTAAGTAGGTAAGATAAAAAACGACAGTGCAGACCGCTAAGACCCCTTAATTTAAGTTTTCGATGATCCCGGCAATGCCCTGCCCTCCCCCCACACATGCAGTAACTATGCCGTATTTTTTTCCAAGGCGTTTCATGTCGTGAACAAGCTGGATGGTGAGCTTGCAACCGGAGCAGCCTAACGGGTGACCAAGGGCTATAGCGCCGCCGTTAGTGTTAACAATAGATGGGTCGATCCCCAACTGGCGTATCACGGCCAGTGACTGGGAGGCAAAAGCCTCATTAAGCTCCACAAGATCTATCTGTCCCAGGTTCATACCCGCCTGTTTCAGGACCTTGGGGACCGCTTCTATGGGCCCGATGCCCATGATACGGGGATGTACCCCCGCACTGGCGCAGGCGATCAGCCGGGCCATCGGCTGCAAACCCAGCTCCTTCATCATTTTTTCACCCATGACAATGACAAAGGCGGCGCCATCGCTTGTCTGTGAAGAATTACCCGCCGTAACGCAACCACCCGCCGCAAAGACGGGTTTTAGCTTTGCCAGCGCCTCCAGCGAAGTATCGGCCCGTGGCCCTTCATCCGTATCCACCGTAAAGCTCCTCTTCTGCTTTTTGCCCTTTTCGTCGACATACACCTCGTCCACCTGCATGGGGAGAATACCTGTTTTGAAATAGCCGTTTTGAATGGCATTGATAGCCTTTTGGTGGGAATTGTAGGAAAAAATATCTTGATCCTCCCGGCTGACCTTGTATTCTTTTGCAACGGCCTCCGCCGTCAAACCCATATTAAGATAGTAATCGGGATCGTCCGATGCGATGGAGTAGGCAGGAACCGTCTTCCAACCCGCCGTTGGCACCATGCTCATGCTTTCGGTACCACCGGCAATGATACATTCGGCCATACCGGTACGGATCTTGGCCGTTGCCATGGCAATCGTCTCCAGACCACTGGCGCAATATCGATTAACGGTTACTCCCGGGGCATGGATCCCTACCGCCCGCGCAGCAATGATACGCCCCACCTGAAGCCCCTGTTCGGCCTCGGGTACGGCATTGCCGACAATTACATCATCTACCCGCCCCGGCTCCAGTTGCGGAACAGACGCAAGCAACCCCTTTATAAGGTCGATGGCCATATCATCAGGACGATAGAACCTGAATTTACCTCTTTTGGATTTGCCTACTGCCGTGCGATAGCCGGCAACGATATATGCTTCCTGCATAATGGTACGATTTAGTTAGTTGTTTATGCAACTGTCGTATCCAAATGTACGATTTTTTATCTTCGCGCCATGTATAAGTTTTTCCGACAGCTATTGTTCCTGTTCCCCACGGAAGACGTCCATTATTTCTCCATGAATGTGCTGAAACTGCTGTGCGGCTGGACATTGACCCGCAAATTGGTGGCCTGGGCATGTACCCCGGAAGGGGAGACCCCGGGAAAAGGGCAGGCACAGGATCAAGGACTCGCCGATAATCCCCTGGCACGTCAGCTGTTCGGTCTCTCTTTCCGTAACCCCGTTGGCCTCGGGGCCGGTTTCGACAAGAATGCCCTGTATCTGCGCGAACTGGATGCCCTGGGCTTTGGTTTTGTAGAGATCGGGACCGTAACCCCTCTCCCGCAGGACGGGAATGAGAAACCCCGTCTATTCCGCCTGCCGCAGGACCAGGCGCTGATCAATAGGATGGGATTCAACAACGAAGGTGTACAGATCATCGCCGGCCGGTTGAAAAAATGGCGCTCCACCCAATCGTCACTCGTCGCCAACCCCTCCTTGTCCGTCGCCAACCGCCCGCCCCTCATCATAGGCGGCAACATCGGCAAGAACAAGATTACCCCCAACGAAGACGCCTGGAAGGACTATGTCATTTGCTTTAAAGAGCTGTTCGATCACGTGGATTATTTCGTCGTGAATGTGAGCTCCCCCAATACCCCCGGTTTACGCGCCCTGCAGGAAAAGGACGCCCTCCGAAATATCCTCACACGGCTGCAGGCATTGAATATGGAGCTGGCAGCCGCCACCGGCATCCGGCCCAGACCACTCCTCCTGAAGATCGCCCCCGACCTCAACGTACAACAGATCGACGACGTGGTGGACCTGGCAATGGAGATCAGGCTGGATGGCCTGGTAGCCACCAATACCACCATCGGCAGAGAGAACCTTATCACCACACCTGCCCGCCTGGAAGCCATCGGCGCCGGAGGATTGAGCGGCGCTCCCTTAAAAGAAAGGTCCTCCGAAGTGGTCCGTTATATACACCAGAAGACAGGCGGCGCCCTGCCCCTGATTGCCTCGGGAGGCATTTTCACAGGCCAGGACGGCCAGGAAAAGATGGCGGCCGGAGGGTCCCTGATACAAGTATGGACAGGCTTCATCTATGAAGGCCCCTTTATCGTCGGACGCATCTGTCGGAAATTATAACCGAAACGCCTTATTTTTACGGCCTCTTAACAAGTATATTGCACCTATGGCCTCTCTTTTTAGCCTGGATTCGCTCGTTAGCCTCCTTACCCTTACCATACTCGAGATCGTATTGGGCATCGACAATGTGATTTTTGTTTCCATCCTCATCGGCCGGCTGCAGCCCCACCAGCAATTACGCGCCCGCCGGATCTGGATGATCGCGGGCATCCTTATCCGCAGCACCCTGCTACTGGGTCTCGGATGGCTGGTAACCAACGGTAATAAGGAAATATTCTCCCCGTTTGGCTATGGTTTCACCATACGTAATCTCATCATGCTGGCAGGCGGTATATTCCTGCTCTACAAGACGGTAAAGGAGATACATGCCAAACTCGAAGGAGAAGGGCATGGCGAACTGGATAAAAGAGAGAATTTCGAAAAGGGTTTTGGGCTCGTCGTCGGCCAGATCGTCCTGGTAGACACCGTCTTTTCCTTTGACAGCATCATCACCGCCGTCGGACTGGCCAAACAGGTCGCCGTCATGATCACGGCAGTGATCATCGCCATGATCATCATGTTCTTCTTTTCCCAGAAGATCGCCGACTTTATCAACAAACGTCCCACTCTTAAGATACTCGCGTTGGCGTTCCTGCTGATGGTAGGGTTCAGCCTCTTTTTCGAAGGATTGGAGCCCGTCCATCACTCGCACATCGACAAAGGGTATATCTATTTTGCCATGGCCTTTGCCTTCGGAGTGGAACTGCTGAATACCCGGTATAAAAAGAAAACGGGCCCGTCTAAAAAATAGCCCGTTTTCTTTAGATATCTAATGTCTGTCCTTCGGACAACGAACCTCCGGTCCGTTCTGAAAAGAAAACGGCCCCTCCGAAAAAGTAGGCCCCCCAAAAATAGTCGCTCGCCGCAAGGATAAGCGTCAGGATTTGTATAAATTAGAGAAATTTCTTTTATGCCTACCACAGATCCCCGCATCGATGCGTATATCCAAAAGTCGGCAGACTTTGCACGCCCCATCCTGGAGCACATCCGCAAACTGGTACACAAAGCATATCCCAACGTAGAGGAGACGATGAAGTGGAGCATGCCCTTCTTTCAGAACAACGGCGCCATCATCTGCAACATGGCAGCCTTCAAGGAACATTGCGCTTTTGGGTTTTGGAACGCCTCCCTGTTGAAGGACCCGGAAGGCATCCTCCAGGTAAAAGACAGGGGCGCCATGGGTCATCTCGATCGGATCACCTCCAAAAAAGACCTTCCCGCCGACAAGGTCCTGATCGCTTATATCCGCGAAGCAGCCGCATTGAACGAGGCAGGCATAAAAAAGGCGGCGCCAAAAAAAGTCCCGAAAAAAGAGCTGCCCATTCCGGCAGAGCTGACAGCAGCCTTTAAAAAGAACAAAAAAGCGCACGCTACATTTGAAGGGTTTTCGCCCTCCCATCGAAGAGAATACATCGAGTGGATCACGGAAGCCAAAACAGACGCCACCCGGGAAAAACGCATAGCCACCACCGTGGATTGGCTTACGGAAGGAAAATCCAGGATGTGGAAATACGAGAAGAAATGAGAAATGATTAGCGAATACACATAAGCGCGGCAGCTACCACTCCCGCCGTCTCCGTCCGCAGACGGGTCTCACCCAGCGTGACGGGCAAAAAGCCATGCTCCAGGGCGATATCGATCTCGCTTTTGGTAAAGTCTCCCTCCGGTCCGATAAGGATAAGTTGCTCATCCCCTTCCGGCAGCGTCTGCTTTCCCTCACCCTCCAGACAATGCGCGATCAGCCGATGCTCCTGCTTCGCCTCCCTTATCACCTCTTCCACCCGGGTGGGCGGATACAATTGAGGCAGCCAGACCTGCTGTGACTGCAGCATCGCGCTCACCAGTATATTTTGCATCCTGTCCTGCCGGAAATGCTGTTTTTCCGTCCTGTCCGACAACAGGGGAATGATGCCCTCAACCCCTATCTCCGTCGCCTTCTCCAGGAACCATTCATACCGGGAAGCATTCTTTAGCAGCGCCATCCCGATGGTGATCTTCTTAGCCCTCGCCGGCATTTGCAAAAGATCATCTACCCGTACCTTGCATTTTTTCTTATGGTCGTCCACGATAGTGGCCGTCAGAAGCCGTCCGCGTCCATCGGTGAGCTGCAATTGCTGTCCTTTCTGCATACGCAATACCTGTATCATATGGCGGGAATTATCCTCGTCCAGTACGATCTCCACATCGCCGGGGTTGTATTCGGACAAATAGAAAAAAGCTAATGCCATGATTGATCTTATCGGGCAAATGTATTATTTTGTTTCTATGGAAAAAGACCTTCTGACAGAAGATGATATCCCGAACGATGACTACCCGCTGCTGCTGGACAGGGTACAATCCATCTTCATCGACGGGATACTCATCATCGTGCTCATGTTCGTATTTGCCTCCCTTCTCAATGATGACGCCCCCAACTGGATCAGGATCGTCCTGTTCTTTGGCATCTGGGCTGTCTATGAACCCCTGCTCGTCATCTTTGG
>Ga0105240_10003590_pt1 | contig 24047 bp, 21 predicted proteins | sample KBSC54metaG_FD_80426 | JGI IMG/M metagenome (GOLD analysis project Ga0105240, IMG submission 80426) | Corn rhizosphere microbial communities from Kellogg Biological Station, Michigan, USA - KBS C5-4 metaG | ecosystem: Host-associated > Plants > Roots > Rhizosphere > Soil | place: Michigan, USA...
AATTATGAAAAAAGGTATCCATCCGAATAACTATCGGTTCGTTGTTTTCAAGGACATGATTAATGGCTATTCTTTCTTGTGGTGTCGCGGAAATACTTCCAGGGAAACTATCAACTGGGCAGACGGCAACGAATATCCCCTGATCAAATTGGAAATTTCCAATACCTCCCATCCCTTCTTCACCGGTAAGAACGTACTGGTAGATACAGCTGGTAGGATCGACAAATTCAAAAAGCGTTACGAAAAGAAAGCCAAATAAGCGTTGGCTCTTGCATAACCTATTATCCCTTCCTGCAATGGAGGGGATTTTTTTTACCGTAGCTTTAATCAATGGATGATTCCCTGTTCCCATTTACGCTCACGCGGCCCATTGCCGACATACGTGTAGGCATCCTGACCATCCGGGAGAAGGAGCAGCATGGTTCCCGCGGAGTATTGCATTGGATACCTCTTCTCACCCGCCCCTGGCATATCTTCCAGCTCAATGCCGAAGCCCTGGTCGATGATTTTACACTGCTGACCAGCGGGCGTCTTTCACAACCTATCCCATCTTCCGTACAGGCCATCGCTCCGGATAACATCTTTATTGAAGAAGGCGCTGTACTCCAGCACTGTATCCTCAATGCTTCCACGGGTCCCATCTATATCGGCGCCAATGCGGAAATCATGGAAGGTTCGCTCATCCGCGGTCCCTTTGCCCTTTGTGAAGGGGCAACCGTAAAGCTGGGCACAAAGATATATGGCGCCACTACGATAGGACCTTATAGTATCGTTGGCGGCGAGATCAAGAACTCGGTCATCTTCGGTTATTCCAATAAAGGACATGATGGCTATCTGGGAGATTCTGTAATAGGGGAGTGGTGCAACCTGGGGGCCGGCACTTCCAATTCCAACCTGAAGAACAATGCTGCCGAAGTAAAAGCCTGGGATCAAAGCTCCGGCCAGTATATTTCCGCGGGTAACAAATGTGGTTTGCTGATGGGCGATTACTCCCGCAGCGCTATCAACACCTCCTTCAATACAGGGACAGTAGTGGGTGTTTGCTGCAATGTATTCGGAGAGGGGCTTACCCCCAAATACATACCCAGCTTCAGTTGGGGATATGAGAACAACCCTGGGTATCAGCTTGAAAAAGCCCTGCGTGACATCGACAGCTGGAAAAGATTTAAAGGACAGACGGTTACTGAGGCCGAAATAAAAAAACTCAAATATATTTACGAAAAATTATAAACTACCCGATCAATGAGAAAGCAAATTGCGGCCGCCAATTGGAAAATGAATCTTACGTACCAACAGGGAGAAGAATTGCTGGATGCCATCTTAAAGGAAAATATCGAGCTGAAGGAGCATCAGGAGGCCGTCTTTGCCGTCCCCTTTCCTTACCTCATCATGGCCCAGACCCGTCTGGTGAATAAGAAGAATTATGCCGCCGCTGCGCAGAACTGTTCGGATCAGCCCGCCGGGGCCTATACGGGTGAGGTATCCGCAGAAATGCTTCGCTCCGTCAACATCCGCTATTGCGTGTTGGGGCACAGCGAAAGAAGAGAATATTTCTCCGAACATAATCAATCTCTGGCTGTAAAGACCCAGCTTTGCCTGGATCAGGGCATAACGCCCATCTTCTGCTGCGGCGAGCCCCTTAGTATCCGGGAAGTGGATGCCCAGGAAAGCTTTGTAGAAGCCCAGCTGAAAGAGTCCCTTTTTCATTTCTCTCCCGAAGATATCAGCAAGATCGTCATCGCCTATGAACCCATCTGGGCCATCGGCACCGGTAAGACAGCCTCCGCCCAACAGGCACAGGAAATGCACGCCTGCATCCGTAATCTGTTTAAAGCCAAATACGGCGCCACGATAGCGGATGCCATTCCCATCCTCTATGGCGGCAGCGTGAAGGCCAACAACGCAGTAGAGCTGTTTAGCTGCCCGGACGTGGATGGTGGTCTTGTAGGGGGTGCATCGTTGGTAGCGGCTGATTTTCTGAAGATTATACGTGCTCTCAAATAATTTGACTATCTTTATGGAATGCTGACGGCAATTAAAATTGCGGTTCGGAAAGTAAAACGTATACCCAGAGACCAGCTCGCCCAAAGGATAAAGCTGGGTCTTAAAAAGTATATTTCCGACTACCCCTATTCCATCAGCATTCAGACAGTGTCGGCGTGCAATTTGAAATGCAAACACTGCTTTATCAACGACTATCGCACGGAGATCCATGATGGCGTGATCAAGATAATGAAATTCAATGAGTTCCGTGTATTTGCAGAGAGGATGCGTCCCATGATCAAACACGCCTCCTTTTTCACCTTTTCCACTTTCGAAGCTATCCTGAACAAGCATCTTTTCCAGATGATGGATTTGGTGCTCGAGATCAATCCGCGGATGCAATTCCCTTTCCTTTCCAATACCATGGAGTTATCCGCCGAAAAGATCGCCCAACTGGAGAAATATCCTGTCTCGGAAGTAAATATCTCGCTGGACGGCTGTACCAGACAGACGGTGGAGGATTTCAAGACGGAAGTGGTATTCGAAAAGATCATCAGTACGATCCATCTTCTCCGGCAGTCGAAACTAAAGGACAAACTGGCCGTCACCTTTGTGGCGCACCAAAATAACATTCACGAGCTGCCTGACTATGTGGATTTTGTCCATGCTTTAGGCATCAGCCAAATATATGTAAGCAATATTCTCAGCTTTACAAAGAACCTGGAACACCTGGCGCTGTATACACCCGACGGCAACTCTCAGGCTCAGCAGCTTTTCGACGAAGCGATCAGGCGGGCAAAAGTCAATCATATTTCCATCAGTATGCCACGTCTGGCGCCGGTGCCCACGGGATGTCAGTCTACAGAGACCTTTTTCGTAGATTCCAATGGAAATGTGTCTCCCTGCGACTTCCTGGCTGTCAGCACTCCTTTTACGCTGTGGGGACAAACGGTCCGGCATTCGCCGCTGGTATTCGGCAATATCCTGAAGGACGACCCGATAGCCATTTACAGAGACCCCGCATTTAAAAAATTCCGCCAGTCCCATCGCCTGGGCAAGGACCTGCCTGAGCAATGTACCCACTGCATCGATGCGTATGGTCTGATGTGCAGCAATCGCACCCACTACACCGTCTAAACAACCATTCATGGCAGTAAGGAAGATCCTGTACCAGAGCTTGCAATGGAAAAGCCTCCAGTTCCTTACTTCCTTTATCGTCAATATTATTTTCGTTCGTGCCCTTCACGCTGTTGTCGCCGGTGAATTTTATGCGCTCGTATACCTTCTTTCGCTGATCATCAGCCTGTTCACTTTTGGTCTGGACATCAGTCTCAATTATTACCTTTCCCGGCGTGAAATGAACGGAGGCACTGCCCGTCGCAAAATAATTACGATGGCTCTTTTGGCAATACTGATCAGTCTGCCCGTGCTGTCGTTCTTTCTCCCGGCCCGCTATGCACATTGGGATATCCGTTTATTGCTTTTTCTTTCCGGCCTGCATATCCTGGGCGGATTGCTGGTCTCCCTGGCCGGCGCGCTCTTTACCGCTGGAGGGAAAAATCACGTTCCGGCCCGTATTGGCTTTATTGCCAACATGGCGCTTGCAGGACTGGCCCTTTTTTGCGGCTACAGGTATACGGGGCCATCGCTCATAAATGCGCTCTTTAGCCTGTATTTTATTTTCTCCTTTGCCCAGGGCGTGCTGCTTTTCTTCCTTTCGTATCGACTGCCTTTTGCTGTGCGGACCACGGCGCCCCCCGGCGTAATAGCCGTCATTCGCTGGTCTTTTTTTGCTTTCCTCACCAATTTTGTCTTTTTCGTGGCGGCAAGGCTCTATATATACATCATACCTTATTATCTCTCGCCCTACAGCCAGGGCAATTATATTCAGGCGTATAAAATAGTCGAATATATGGGGCTTGTGCTGTCCTTTACCTATTATCCATTTATTACGCTGGTGGCGGCGGGCGGACAAAAGATGAGAGACCATTTATTGCTGCTGGTACGGATATCCAATACCGTAGTACTTATCTTTAGCCTCGTCATGCTGCTCGTCGGGGGATGGCTCTTTCCTTTTCTTTTTGGACCCACATTTGACGGCATGTATGGCATTTTTGTCTGTTTTATACCAGGCATCTTCGCCGAATGTTCATCAGGATACCTTACCGCATGGTATTTTGGTCATGGTCATATCCGTTATAATCTCATAAGCGCCGGTATACAATTGCTGTCTATGACCTTGTTCTTTTTCATGCTGGTTGGCTCAGCGGGAGCCAAAGGCGCGGCCCTTGCCTTTAGCCTGTCCGGATCGCTATCCCTGGCGTATGACCTTTGGATACTCCGAAAACAGTCCCCTTATGCATTCAGGGATATTTTATGGATCCGCAATGTCGACTGGAAGTCCATTCAACGTCTTATCCGCAGCGGGAGAAGCCTCCTTTTCTCTTCTCAGAGGCAGCAAGGTCAGATTTAAGATAAGCAGCTCGTAAAAAAAGACATCGATGAACAACAGATTCATGGTATGGAACAGGATGGGTATCCAGAACAGCCACCGGTCCCATTTCCTGGTTAAGAACCCGATAAGCATACATCCTTGCAAAAAGATCATCATTACAAATCCCATATAGGCCACTATAGGATGAGTGATGACCCAGGCATACAGCCCGGTGAGCAGGCTGTCCGGATGCTGGACCATGTACAGAGCCTGATTGGTCTTGATGAACTCCGCGCCATTGGGAAGGAAGAACAGGCTGTGTCTGATCAACGCCTTATGGATAAAGGCATCTGCAAATATATACAGGTAGAAATAACGGACCCCTTCCCACATCAGCCTGAATTTCTTTTCTTTTCGAACGAGGAATGCATAAGGCAATACCATCACGCCGATGATGGAGACATTGTGATGATGACTGTAGCTGTTGTAGGTCAGCCCATAAAGGGTCCAGCCAATGGCGCAGCACAGGACAGCCCATCTGCGCCTGCCCGAGTCAGCCCAGCAATAAAGGGTGACAAACAGTAGCGAAATATCGAAGATCCAGGCGATAGCATTATTGCCCGTCAGCAGCCGGGGGATGCCGGTGAGGTGGTATAACCAGTATGTATAATCGAAATCTGTTTCGTACAATACGGGCTGCCGCATCTGATGGACCAGCGAATGGGTCAGCAGCCGATAGACGAAAATAAAGAATGCAAACCCGAATGTCCATCGGGCCATTTTTTCCCTATTTAGTATGGGGAGACTCCAGCTCATAGAGTTTTTTACGGTAATCCGCTACGGGCAAATTTTGTTTGTCGTAATGAACGTGCAGCTGATAGACGCCCAGCCGCTGAATATCCTTATTCACCGAATGCCGGGTATATTGCAGGAGCCAGGGCAAGTATTGTCCGTAATCTTCCCCCCCATTCACCGCATGAGCGCTTAACAGCTTCATATAGGGGTGTTTGCGTACCAATTCCCGTATAGCCGGCGCCTTGGGGTCTTCTCCTGCCGGGGCTCCCTGGTAGGGAACGGCCTGATAAAAAGCCGAAAGGGTGGAATAGATCATCATTCTGCGGGGTTCATCCAGGGTATGGTGCAGATCCAGGAGCTCGTTGTCCGCCGTAATGACCAAAAAATCGTCAGAACCCGTCTGTTCCGCGGAGGCATACATGCCCAGGACCAGGGCGGGGGTGATCTCACAGCTGCTCTTATGACCATAAAGGACAGCTCCGATAAAGACAATAGCAAGAAAAAAGAGCAATTTATACTCCTGCCAGCACCGCACAAGATATAGTCTTTGAATGTATGAACGCAAGGGAATCATGCTTTTAGCCAGTTGCCCTGGGGATGTGGAATTTGTGTGAAAATAAGGAATTTGCGGCACTAAAATCGTATCTTGCACCCTCATTAAAAAGGGGTATTTACACGGCAATGAAGAACATCAGGAATTTTTGCATCATCGCTCATATTGACCACGGTAAAAGCACCCTGGCAGACCGTTTGCTCGAAATGACCAATACCATATCCGAAAGGGATATGCAGGCACAGGTACTGGATGATATGGACCTGGAAAGAGAGAAGGGGATCACGATAAAAAGCCATGCCATCCAGATCAATTATGCCCAAAAGGGACAGCAATATATACTCAACCTGATCGATACTCCGGGACACGTAGACTTCAGTTATGAAGTCAGCCGGGCACTGGCCGCCTGTGAAGGCGCCCTTTTGCTGGTAGACGCTAGTCAGGGTATCCAGGCCCAGACCATCTCCAATCTTTATCTGGCCATCGAGAACGATCTGGAGATCATCCCCGTCATCAATAAGATCGATATGGACGGTGCCATGGTGGAAGAGGTAAAGGACCAGATCATCGAACTCATTGGCTGCAAGCCGGAAGAGATATTGCTGGCCAGCGCCCGTACAGGGCTTGGCGTTCAGGAGATACTCGATGCCATCATCGAAAGGATACCGCCTCCGGAAGGCAATCCCGATGCGCCGCTGCAGGCCCTTATCTTTGACAGTGTATTCAATTCTTTCAGGGGCATCATCGTATACTACCGGATACTCAACGGCAGCATCAAAAAAGGAGATATCGTAAAATTTGTCTCCACGGATATGGCATACGGAGCGGATGAGGTAGGCATCCTGAAGCTATCGCTTGACCCGAGACAAGAAGTGAAAACAGGGGACGTAGGCTATATCATCACTGGTATCAAGAATGCAAAAGAGGTCAAGGTGGGGGACACCATTACCCTGGCAAGTAATCCCAAACCAGAGATGATCCAGGGTTTCGAGGAAGTAAAGCCGATGGTATTCGCCGGGATATTCCCCGTCAATACGGATGATTTTGAAGAGCTCAGGGATTGTATGGACAAGCTGCAGCTCAATGATGCCAGCCTCACATATGAGCTGGAGACATCCCAGGCTCTTGGCTTTGGTTTCCGTTGTGGATTCCTTGGTATGCTGCATATGGAGATCATCCAGGAAAGGCTGGAAAGAGAGTTCAACCAGACGGTGATCACTACCGTCCCCAACGTGAGCTTTATAGCCTATACTACCAAAGGGGAGGAGATCATCGTGAACAACCCCGCGGAAATGCCCGACCCAGTGCGTATCGACAGGATCGAAGAGCCTTATATCAAGGCGCAGATCATCACGAAGCCGGATTATATCGGCAACATCATGACCCTATGTCTGGGCAAGCGGGGGATGCTGCTCAATCAAAGCTATCTGACCACTACCCGTGTCGAGCTCATCTTCGAGATGCCATTGACGGAAATAGTATTTGACTTCTACGATAAGCTGAAAAGTCAGACCCGCGGTTATGCTTCCTTCGACTACCATCCAATAGGCAGGAGGGATAGTGATATCGTAAAAATGGACATTCTCCTCAACGGGGATAAGGTGGACGCCCTCAGCGCTCTTATCCACCGCAGCCGTAGCACGGACTTTGGAAGAAAGCTCTGCGAGAAGCTAAAGGAGCTCCTGCCCCGTCAGCAATTCCAGATCGCCATACAGGCCGCCATCGGCGCCAAGGTCATTGCACGGGAAACCATCAGCGCCTTGCGCAAGGACGTTACAGCCAAATGTTATGGCGGTGACATCAGCCGGAAGCGTAAGCTGCTGGAAAAGCAGAAGGAAGGTAAAAAGCGTATGCGCCAGATCGGTAACGTGGAAGTCCCGCAGGAGGCATTCCTGGCCGTGTTGAAATTGGATGAGTAAGCCACCACCTCTAAATCTATGCAGAAGATATCCTTTCTTTTATTCTTTCTGGTCCTTCCTTTTCTCAACCAGGCCCAGGGAGTAAAGACTATCAGCTTCCGGCAGGAGAAGCTGAAGACCCGGCTGCAGAATTATTATGTCGCCGGCATCAAGGATGACAGACGGGATACCGCCACCATCGGCTCCGTACGGGCCGGCCTTTTCAGTAAAAAGTATGTATCGCTCAATCTGCCCGGCGGCGCTGCCGCGGCTATATCGGACTTCCTGAAGACCAACCTGACACAGGACACCCGCACCAATCCCATCACCCTCCACATCGTGCAGCTGGAAGTTGCCGAAAAGACAGGAGGGCTGAAGGCAGAATCGGAAGTCCGGATGAATATCGCCTTTTACAATGCCGGCGGAAAGATCGTGGAATACAAAGGGAACAATACGGTGCAATCCGCCATGGACGCCACACGGTACATCGAAGAGCTCATCAGGCGTGGCCTGGACGATATGTTACAGCAGTTCGATACCTGGGCGGGTCAGAATCAGCAACAGCTAAAGGCCAGCAACAGCGGCCCTTCTGTAGAAGTACAGGCAGAACTGGCTAGCAGCTCCGACGACACGGATAAGATCGCCTGGTCCACCGGACGCCCCCTGACATTGGATGATTTTAAAGGCAAGCCAGATGATCTGAGCCGTGCCGCTGCCGCCACCAACAGCGGTCTGGATGTGCGGACCAGCCAGCAGACGCAGTACAGCCAGACCAGGGTCGTCGTTACCATCCTGCCCTTTTTTGACAAGAGCCGGTCCTGGTGCAGGGCGAATAGCCGTAATGCTCCCACCTTACAGCACGAACAGCAGCATTTCAACATCACGGCGATAAAAGCCTGTGAGTTGGCCGATACCATCCGTAACTTTACCTTTACGCCCGGCAATTTTATGAAAGAGCTGGAACAACTGTACAGGCAGAAGGAGAAAGAGATCCAGCAGCAGCAGGAGCTTTATGATAACCAAACCAGTCATGGACAGGTGACTACCGCCCAGGCTGTATGGGAAAAGATGATCAAAGGCTCGCTGGACAAACAGAGCTGCTACCGGTAGGTCCGGAAATTGCAAACAGATTCGAATCACCCTAATAGCATAATACTCATGCGCACCCCGCTTCAAAAAGGAGAAAAGATACTGTTGGTCACCTACAGCAGCTGGACCCTGCTGGTCCTTCCTGTCATCATTGCCCTGGCAGGCTGTGTCGCCTCTTATTTCATAGGCTTTATCGACCATTACGGATGGATCGCCGCCGTCCTCGGCATCCTTTATTTCCTTTGGAAATATTATACGTGGAAGGTCAATATCTGGGTAGTAACCAACTATCGCGTCGTCGACGAGTCAGGCCTGATCAGCCATTATGCCAAAGAAAGTCCCCTGGATAAGATCAATAATGTCTCTTATGACATGACTCCCATGGGCAGGCTGTTCAATTACGGGCATGTGGAGATACAAACGGCCGCTGAAGTAGGCGCAACGGATTATTTCAATGTCAATCATCCACGCCGTCTGAAGGATACCATCACGGCTGCACAGTCGGATTACAAGACGCTCCAGACCTCGGTCCACGCACAGCAGATGGCTGCGGCCATACAGCAGGCTATGCCCTATGCCGCCCATCCGGGGCCGGCTCAAAATACACCTGCCATTGCTGCCGAGCTGGAGAAATTATTTGATCTTAAACAAAAAGGCGCGCTGTCGGAGGAAGAATACCTTCGCGCGAAGAATAAGTTACTGGGACAAGGCTGAGCACAGCGAAAGCCGTCCGAAGGACAGACAAACAGAGTCCGTGTAAAGGCCGGACCGTCAGGTCCGACTCCTGTTATTGGTTTCCAGGTTTCTTGGTCGGCTTCTTAGCCGGAGTAGTAGTCTTCGCCTTTTCAGCATTCTGAATATTCTTCTCGGATTGTTCCTGCAGCTTCTGCTCATTGATAGATCCATTGTCATCCATCATTTTCTCATCTATCGGGAACTGACCGTTCTTAAGAACGGTATTGAATATCCGTTTTTCTATGTGCACCCACATTCCATCCTGCCACTTGAATCCCTCGAAATCCCCATCCGGTATATACGTGTCCTTCCTGTTAGGCTCATCGCCTTCGGGGACCAGGTGATCAAACAGCACCATATTCAGCTGTGGGTCATAATTGAACCGGGTGGTGGCATCCTTCTTGTATTCAATGTTGTACCTGTATTGAATGGGCTTGCGTATCGAGTCTTCCTGGAAAGAGAAATAAGGCCCTCCAAAAACGGGCTCCCCGCTCCGTGAAAAGGTCAGCACTTCCATCCATTTTTTGTTGCTGCTGCGGGTGAAGTCGTCAAACCCCAATAAAGTATAATAATTGGTACCCTGAAAGGACTTCTCAATTATCCGGTAATAAATGGCGCCTATCCAATTACGCCGGGTCCTTATAGAGTCCAGCGGCTTGGCGGTGAACATGGAGGCGTCAAAAAGAGGGTAGAGCTTCAGCGATCCATCGGGCTGATTCATCTGAATGGCCCCTTCCTGTAAATAAAGCAGGTCATCCTTTTTATACTGCCAGGTGAGGATCCGGAACGTGCTGTCCGGAGCATATAGCCTGGATATGCCTGCCAGGCTGTCGAATGGGTAATAGAAAGAATGCTTCATCTTGAGACTCCGTACCAGGGTACGGATGAACTGACTGTCGGCACGTAACCGCACAGCCGGGTCCCCTGCATTGATCAGCGAATCCGACAAAACCTTCAGAGAGTCCTCCTGTATCTGCAACGACTTCAAAACGCTCCTGCTGATGGAGCTCTGCGCATGCATTTGCTGGAAACCTGCACAGCAGAGGCAAATAAGCACGATATAAAGCACACGGTTGATCATATTAGGATTTTTAACGCTAAAGACATATCCGTATTTCATTACAAGTGCAAAGCTTTTGCAAAATCGTATAAATCATTAAAAATCATGTCGATGGAAGGGTGGGGGAGCGTTGGCGCCGGGCTGGTGGTGCTCAGGAACACGGTACACATGCCCGCGTTCCTCCCAAATTCCATATCGCTGATGTTATTTCCCACCATGATGCTTCGGGAAAGATCTATTTCCGGGATATCCCGCTGTGCGGCAAAGGCCATGCCCGGATTGGGCTTACGGTGCGGATGATCATCCGAGAGGGCATCACAGTAGTATATCGCGTCGATCCGGCCTCCTCCCGCCACCACCGCTGCCGTCATCTTATCGTGAATATCCGTCAGTGCAGCCGTGGTCATCAGTCCCTTTCCAACTCCTTTTTGATTCGTCACTACCACGATGCGCGGAAAGATCTTCGACAGCAAAGATAATGCTTCCAGCCCCCGCTCATAAAATATGAATTCGCCATAATGGAAGATATAGCTCTGATCCTTTTCCACGTTGATCACTCCATCCCTGTCCAGGAACAGCGTCCACCGGCTGTCTATCTTTTCCAGATCCAGCATATTATGCATGAAAATATTCTTCTTCTACCAGCTGACAAATAATATGACCTATGAGCATATGCGCCTCCTGTATCCTGGGGGTGTTGGAGGACGGTACATTTACCAGGTAGTCGCTCCATTCTTTTAGTGCTCCGCCACCTGCTCCCGTAAACCCTATCGTTATCATTCCTTTTTCACGGGCCGTCTCGAAAGCCTGTACGATATTGGCGGAATTGCCGGAAGTGGACAGTCCGATGAGTATATCACCTTTTTTCCCAATACCCCTGATCAGGCGGGAATAGATCACATCATAGCTGTAGTCGTTGGCTACCGCCGTGAGATAAGATGTATTGCAATGCAATGCCTCGGCGGGCAAGGCTTCCCGGTTGATATAAAACCTCCCCGAAAACTCGGCCGCCAGATGCTGCGCATCTGCCGCGCTTCCTCCATTGCCGCAAAAATAGATATGGTTGCCGTTACGGAACACCGTCACGATGACATCCACGAGCTCCTCGATCAGCATCAACAGCCGCTCGTCCTTTAGCACTTCAGATTTTACAAAAACCGACTCGCTGATACAATGCTTTATTTTGTCCTTCATAGATAAATTTTAAGTCCGCGATCCTGCGGTGTTATCGCTCAATGTTATAATACTGCCCACCAGCTTGCTCCATGAATATTTCTCCCTTTCCGTGCGAAGATGAGGAATAAAATGGTCGAAGCCTAATTCGAACATACGTAATATCCCATCCGCCAGGGCTTCGGCTTCCGGCTGTACTACCAATCCCACACGTTCGTGCGGAACAAGGGCGGGCAGCCCTCCCACAGCTGTGACGATCATGGGTATCCCGAAATGATAGGCGAGGGGAGTAACCCCGCTCTGCGTGGCATTCCGGTAAGGCTGTACCACGGCATTCGCAGCGCAGAGATAATACTTTACATCCTGGTCTGGAATAAAGTCCGTGCGCAGCAACAGGTTAGGGCCGATGCCAAGCCGTTCGATCTGTTCCCGGTAGCCTCGCTCGTCCTCATAGAATTCTCCCGCCACCAGCAGCTTGATGCCCGCCGCCCTGATACGGCTATCCGCCATGGCGTCGAACAGCATGTCGAGTCCCTTGTATTTGCGGATGAACCCGAAGAACAGCACCACCTTATCGTCGTCACCGATGGACAGCCCCTTTTGCCGCAGCGCAGCCCTGGCTTCCTGCCGGGAAACAGGTTCTCCAAAGTTATCATACAAGGGATGCGGCACCTGCAGGGCAGGTTTCTCCTTTTCAAAGGATCGCAGGTCCTGCATCACCTTTTCGCTCATGGTGATATAGGCGTCGCAGCTCTTTAGGAAATATTTTGTAAAGGGGATATCACCCGGTCGCCGCTCATGTGGAATGACGTTATCCGTCAATGCAATGATGCGTGTGTGCCTGTTCCGGCGTACTCTCCGAAGGATGGTCCCCAGCGCAGGTCCCATAAGCGGCAACCAGTAACGTACGACAATGATGTCGGGACGGCGGCGTCTCAGCTCTTCGCCCACCAGCCACCAGTTGATAGGATTGATGCTGTTGACGCGTGAATGGATGGTCAGACCTTCGGGGGCCGGTTCATCCGTATATTGCGAACTCCCGGGAAACAAAAAGGAAGGGTATTGTAATGAAAAAGAATAGATATTACAATCATAGCCTGCCTGTATAAAGGCCCTTGCCAGCCGGTGATTGAACGTAGTAAGCCCTCCTCCTCTGAGAGGGTGTGCAGGGCCCAGGATGATGACGGAGCCGTTCATGGCTGATCCAACCCCAGTTTTTCTTCGATGAGATAATTGTTACGTCCCGACGAATTACGCCCTATCAGCTCAGCCACAAAGCCGGTGAGAAAAAGCTGGCTCCCGATGACCATCATGGTCAGGGCAATATAAAAAGCTGGTTTCGTCGTCAACCCAAAAGTAGCATAATGTGCAATCTTGTTGGCGATGAGGTATACGGCGAGAAAGAAGCCGATGAGAAAGCAGATCACCCCCAGCGGACCGAAAAAATGCATGGGCCGTTTGCCATATTTACCCACGAAAGTGATCGAAGCCAGGTCCAGCAGACCTTTCAGTCCCCTGCCCAGTCCGCCGAATTTTGTATAGCCATATTTCCGGGCTCTGTGTTGCACCTCTTTTTCGCCTATGCGGCGGAAGCCGGCCCATTTTGCGATGACGGGGATATAGCGGTGCATTTCCCCGTAGACCTCGATACTCTTGATGACCTTGCTACGGTAAGCCTTCAATCCGCAGTTGAAATCATGGAGCGGTATCTTGCTCACACGCGCCGTTGTCCAGTTGAAGAATTTGGATGGCAGGGTCTTTGAAATGGGGTCATGACGTACTTTCTTCCAGCCGCTGACCAGGTCGAAGTTATCGTCCAGGATCATACGCCGGAGTTCGGGTATTTCATCCGGGCTGTCCTGCATATCCGCATCCATGGTGATCACGACCTCGCCTTTCGAGGCTTTAAAGCCTTCGTTGAGGGCGGCAGACTTGCCATAATTGCGTTGGAACCGTATGCCTTTGATACAGGGATTGCTGCGTCGCAGTTCATTAATGACCTCCCAGGAATTGTCCGTGCTGCCATCATCTACGAGGATGATCTCACAGGAAAGGTTATTCTCCTTTACCACGCGGTCGATCCAGCTGCATAGCTCAGGCAGGGATTCGTCTTCGTTGTATACGGGTATGACTATCGATACATCCATGTGGTGCTGTATTATTTAAATGCCGTGTCTTGGAATTCCGGTTTTTTCTTTTTTACAATGGCTGCGATCAGCAGAGAGATCAGGAAGCTGAAGACATAAGAAAAGCAAAGTCCCATCAGGATCTTGGGAAGGGAGTATTGGTTCTTTCCCCGCTGCTCGTCCAGGCTCTTGTCGATGACATCCTGGTCGATCTTCATGCTTTGCATGAATTTCTCGGTCTTGTCCAGGATGGCCCGCTCCAACGCATTTCGGAAGCCTGTATCGATGAAGTTCATCAGGATCCAGTTAAAGATGCTTTGCAACGCCAGGGAAATAACAAAGACGAGAAAGGCGGCTTTCAGAGCTTCCTTGAATTCCAGGTATCCATTCTGTGCCTTTTTTTCCAGGACCGCAGATGCCACGGCCGCAACGATGAGAATAAGATAACCCAAATAGGCGCCATATCCCAGGAAAGCATTTACCCCTCCAAGATACAATATAGTTGTAAGGAGGAGCAGGGCCAGACCTGCGATCAATCCGCAGGTGACTGCGATAGATATTTTTCCGGATTTCATATAAAATTATGATTGGTGTGAGAGATCACTCCATACTACCCGCTCTCCGTTAAGGATACCCAGCGCACGTCCTTTGAGGGTCTCGCCAAGGTAAGCCGTGTTCTTCGACTTTGACCGCAGCATGCCTTCCTCCACTTTTGTCGTTCCTGAAGGATCGAACAGGCTGAGACAGACTGCAGCCCCTTCCGTGATGGAGGGCTGCTCCATTCCAAAAATATCCCTTGGCGCGTAGGATAACAGACTCACCGTCCGCTCGGCACTCAGCTCGGGGATTGCCGTCCGCAGCGCGGCATACGCTATATCCAGCCCTGTCATCCCGGCCTTGGCATATTCAAACTCGATGGTCTTACTATCGTATTCATGGGGCAGGTGATGAGAAGTCACGCAATCGATCGTCCCGTCCAGGACGGCCTGTTTCAGCACCGTCACGGAAGCCTCGTCCCGCAGGGGAGGGAAGACCTTCAGATTTGTATCGTAATTGACAAGTTGGGCATCGGTGAAAAAGAGATGATAGGGGGTCACCGAACACGTGACGGCGAGACCTCCCTCTTTTGCCCTTCGTATATATTCCAATCCCCGGGGTGAGCTTACCCCTGTGAAATGCAAACGGGAGTCGGTATACCGGGCCAGCTTGATGTCCCGGGCAATGATCAGCTCCTCGGCCATCATGGGTTTGCCGGGCAGACCCAGCCGGGTGGAAACGATGCCTTCGTTCATCAGTCCATTGGCCCCTACGGTGCGGTCGTCCGGTACCTGGATCACCACCCCCTCGAATGCCTTTACATACTGAAGTCCTTTTAGCAACAGGCCGGCCGACTGCACAGGGCTGGTACCATCGCTAAAGGCAACGGCACCGCTGTGACGCATATCGTACATCTCCGCCAGGTCCTTGCCTTCCAATCCCTTTGTCAGAGCGCCAATGGGACGTATGTTCACGGGGAGTGAGGCCGACCTGCTCCGGATATATTCTACCTGGGATTTGCTGTCGATGACGGGTTTGGTATTGGGTATGACAAATACATCCGTAAACCCTCCTGCCGCCGCGGCATTGGCCCCGGTCTCCAGGGTCTCCTTGTATTCATAGCCGGGGTCGCAGAAATGAGAAAAGATGTCTACCCAGCCCGGAGAGACATGCAGTCCGGGATGATGGATCACCTTGTCGGCGGTAGCCTGCAGATGCTGTGCGATGGCTTTTATCCGGCCATTTTCTATGAGTATATCCCGATGCTGTCCGTTGTGGGGCGACAGGCGGTCGATGATAGTAGCCTGCTGAATGAGTATCTTCATTTCCAAAGAATTGCGCGAAGATACGGAATTTGTATACAGGACAATCAGCTGATAAATATCAGGGTAATAAAAATGGCAGAGAGGAGGACAATGAGAAGGTTCTGTTTTATTTCCGGTGTCATATGATCTTGATTGTTAAGTTTCAACTCTTTACTAAAGGAACACAATGAGACAATAAGGTTCTCTTCTACAGTGTAGATCGATCAGGGAAGCTAATAAAAGGAATAGAGAGTTGGTGGTAGGCGGGTTTCGCTAACACTATGAAATTTTCGTGCCAGATTTAATACTCTGCGAAGATGCGGTCTTTGTAACACCAGAGCCATTGCTCGCCCCGCTCGGCAGAGATGATGACCGGGTGGTGGGTCTGGTGGTTGTGCCTGGTCATATGCCTGTTGGGTGAATCATCACAGCATAGGGTAGCGCCGCAGGTTTGGCAAACCCGGAGGTGCACCCATTCATCGCCCGTCTTTATACATTCTTCGCAGACATGGTCTTTCGACTTCTTTATTTCTTCGATGGCCTCTATATGTGAACAGGATGGATCGGTGTGCATATAATAGATTTTATACTTCTGCAAGGTATTTATGAACAAAGCTGATGGCCATCGACCCTTCGCCAACGGCAGAAGCCACGCGGTTCATCGCTCCGGACCGCACATCTCCCGCTGCAAAAATGCCGGGACAGCTTGTCTCTAACAAATAGGGATCACGGTCCTGCTTCCATATTTTGCTAAAATTGGAATAGGTCTTCAGATCACGGCCTGTCTCCAGGAATCCTTTTTCATCTTTTATGATATCCAGGCCGATCCAGTCGGTATATGGACGGGCCCCGATAAAAATAAAGAGTGCATCCGCCGGGCGTGTCTCCGAGGTCCGGGAGTCCACATCCTCGATAGTCAGTTCCTCCAGACGCCCATTACCCGAGGCCGCGCTGATCTCTTTCTTTCCCATCACGTGGATATTGGGGCGTGTGGCCAGCTGGTCGATGAGATAGGCGGACATGGTGCTGGTAAGATCGCCTTTTCGAATAAGGACATACACGTTTTTGGCAAACTTGGAAAGGTACATGGCTGCCTGTCCTGCGGAATTGCCTCCGCCCACGACAAAGACCTCTTTATCCCGGAACGCCGCGGCTTCGGTCATGGCGGCGCCATAATAAATGCCGGCCCCGGTAAAATCTGCCACGCCTTTGGTATCCAGCTTTCGATAGTCGACACCGGTGGTGATCACGACGGCATGGGCGTCGATGCATTGATCATTATCCAAAATGACTTTTTTATACCCGTCCTTCTGCCGGATGTCCTTTACATATCCGGGACAAAAAAGCTCCGCTCCCAGACGACTGGCCTGGGTGACGGCCCGCCGGGTAAGCTCTGCACCGCTGAGCCCAGTGGGAAAGCCCAGATAGTTTTCGATCCTCGAGCTGGTACCGGCCTGTCCGCCGGGGGAATGACGTTCGACCAGCAAGGTCTTTAGCCCTTCGGAGGCGCCGTATACAGATGCGGCAAGACCTGCCGGACCGGCGCCGATGATCACCACGTCATACATATTATTCCTGACGGACGGGGTCAGGCCTATCTTCTCGGCCACCGCGGGAATAGAAGGCGAGGTAAGAAAGCTGCCATCTTCCAGGAACATCGCGGGAAGGTCCTTTGAAAGTATATTGTTCAGCTTCATCAGATGTCCACCTTCTTCGTTGTTTTCCACATCCAGCCATTGATAGGGGACCAGATTCCCCGAAAGGAATTCTTTTATATCATGCGATTTGGGCGAGAATTGATAGCCGAGGACCTTGATCCCTTTAAATGCCGGCCGGTACGTGCTTTGCCAGTCCTCGAGCAAACCGTTGATAACAGGATATAATCTGTCTTCCGGGGGATCCCAGGGTTTCATCAGATAGTAATCCAATTGTATATCGTTAATGGCCCGGATGGCTGCATCTGTATCAGAATAGGCTGTCAGCAGCACGCGTTTGGCGTTCGGAAAGAATTCGATGGCATGTTTGAAAAAATCCACTCCCTCCATTTCCGGCATGCGCTGATCCGAAATGATCAGTGCCACTGTTTCAGATTTATTCTTCAGGTCCAGCAGACTATCCAACGCCTCCCTTGCTGAAGTGGTGCTCAATATCCTGTAATCATTGCGATAATGGCTTCTAAGGTCACGCGTAATAGCGCGCAGGACCTGTGCGTCGTCGTCGATGGAAAAAATGATCGGTTGGTTCATAAAATGGGTCTGTTGAGCTGCAATTTAAATTAATAATGCTTCCGGCTGCCTGCCGTTTGTCAAGGATAACTAACCGTCTATGAGGAAGCAAACGATGAAGTCCGTTTTGCCGGGTCGGGAATTGACCTTGACGGACCCACGATGTTGTTGCACGATCCGCATGACGACATCAAGTCCCAGCCCCGTGCCCTTTCCAATTTCTTTGGTGGTAAAGAAGGGGTCGAATATCTGTGATCTTATCTCCTCCGGTATGCCCGGTCCGTCATCTGTGATCGTCACCTCCACAAACTCCCTGTCGCGCCGGGTGCGGATGGTCAGCTGTCCCTTTCCATTTACTTCCATGGCGTCCAGGGCATTGTCGATCAGGTTCGTCCATACCTGGTTCAATTCGCCTACCATGGCCTTTACTTTTGGGAGGGTCTCGTCATATTGTTCTGTCACCGTGACATTCCCTTTTTTTATCTTGTGCTGAAGGATGACAAGCGTATTGCGGAGGCCTTCATGAATATTCGTATACTCTTTTCCCTTACCCTGGTCCATATGGGTAAAGCTTTTGATGGACTTCACCAGGTCTGAGATCCGCTGGGAAGAATTCTGTATATCCATCACCATTCTCTCCGTCACCAGGTTGGTATTGATCCAGTTAAAGACGGGGGACAGGTATCTGTCCGGGATATGTTCTTTAAAGGATTCCATGTCCTCGCAGGTAAAGGCATAATCTACAAAGTTCTCCGCTACCTCGTCACTGTTGATCACACGATGATCATCCAGCCAGTCCCTTACAGCATCTTCTTTTTCGGTGCGCTGGATAAGCGTCAGCTTGGGTTTTTCGCCTCTGTTCAATATTTCAAACAGCTTTTTTGTTACGATGTCCACTTCTTTTTCTTCCATCCGGATGGCCATGACCTCTTTGAAGGAAGTGGGTTCCAGCTGAAGGTGCTGTATCAGGGAGGCAGAACCCCTGACGATGGCGGCAGCCGGGTTGTTCAGCTCATGTGCGAGGCCGGCCGATAATTTTCCGAGAGCCATCATTTTTTCATTCTGCTGCTGGTAGGCGGTAAAGTTCCGTACCCGGGTAGTCATGATGTGCACCAGCGCCTGTGTCAGCTCGAAATGTTTGGAGATCATTTCCCTTGTCTTGTCCATTGGCAGGGTCATGATGCGGGTATTGCCGATGGTCTGTCCATTTCCCTTGGATATCAGCCCCCGTGAGAAGGGGAGGTAGCCGAAGATGGCTTCCTTTTCTATATAGAGGACATCCCGCATCTCATTGTTCTGCATGAGGTACATCTTAATCCTTCCTTCCAGCAGGACATGGGTGCCTTTCATAGTGTCGCCCGCCCGGAATATAAAATCTCCGTCCGGGATCTCGGTGACAGTGCTGTTATCGATCATCCACTGCAGCTGATCTAAAGGGACTTCTTTCAAGGCCTCGAGGGAGCCGAGCCATTCTGCGCTGACGTTTTCCATGCAGGCAAATTAAACAAAAAAGGCCAGCATCAGCTGGCCTTTTTGATAGGAAAAAATTATGTTAGTAAGGGAGTATGAACGTATAAGTTTTCGACGCGCCTTCCCATACCAGCTTGAAATAGTAGGATGCGTCCCCGGGACAGCCAGTCGGACTGCCGCCGGAATCCAGTCCAAAGGTCAGTGTCGTGGTCACTTCGGGGCGAATGGTCTGGATGGCGCCACCTGTCAGGCGGAAATTGCAATTCCCGTCTACTGTCAGCGGAGTGGTAATGACATTTTCAAAACTATTACCCCAGCGGTTGGTACCCCATTCGGAAATATTCGTGGTATTGCCATCCGTATGCGTTCCTGTCTGCGTGATGAGAAGAGTAGAACCCGACCGGCTGAATACCCTTTGACGGGCAACATGCCAGGTACGTGTGGCGCTATTGTCAAAAGTGATGGACATGTTATCGCTTGTGATAGTGTATGTCACGGTAGCGCCCTTTAAGATAACATCGGCCAGGCTGCCGCCATTGACGTTTGTATAGGTATGCGTGCCATTGAGCGTGATGCTTTTGCCATCAAGGATGCGGGTGATCTTCAGGTTTTGGATGTCGATGGTTACAACAGCGCCTTGCGTCTTCCATGTCTGACCCTTGGTCCAGCTGACTACCACCGTCCCTTTCCGGGTGCGGGTAAGTGCACAGTTGCTGCCATTGTAGGTAATCGTCAGCTTGTAAGTCGTGGTGCTTGTATCGAGCGTCACCGTAGCATCACAGATATAGCTCTTTACACTGTCTGCACCTTCCGTAGCTACGCCATACTTATATCCTGGTTGTACGCTGGCGCCGGTGACTGAAGTCTGGCTGGAAAGCGTTGTGTTTACATCATCTACTATTGCATCGTTTTCATTCGTGACCTGCGTCTGGTCATCGGACTGAGTTTGGAGGTCAGCGCTCGATGTACCATTATTACTACTATTATTGTCTTTTTTACAAGCATATAAAATGCTCATAAGGGTGACGGCGGCCCCGATGAGATACAATGACCTTGTTTTCATACATTACGTTTTTAGTTGGAGGTTTTAGTTTTTCTAATTGATTTCAGTTAGGACGGATTGCATTTTGCAAAGTTTAACGGAACCTTATAATAAATTATTTTTATTCAATTGTTAATGCCTTATTTAGTAGTGGATAATATATTAACGATATACCAAAACACCCGTTTATACGTTATTGCCAGCAGTGATCCCGGGTTACGTATGTAAGCCCATTGTATCTTAACCCCTTACCCCTTGATGAGATATTTTTTATTGATCGTATTGGTGTTTGTTTTCGGACAGGCCCGGCCTCAGGATAATTGCAGGAAAAGTTCGCCCCTCTTCCTATTTGATATACATGAACATCCCCGCCTGTTCACCGACAAACTGGGCAATCATCCTCAATTCCCTTTTCTACAGCATGAAAAAGGCGTCACTACTCCCAATCTCGTTATCCACTTTATAAAGGATCCCGAAAGCAGGAAGCAATATCCGGAAGAGTTCAGGATATTCGATCAATTGCTGAAGGACATTGGCTTTGTCAATGGATATAAAGACCTCCACACGATACATGTAAAGAAGAGCTATGTACAGGATGGGACCATAGGTAATCTGGGGTTCTATAATAAAGACAAGCCGCAATACAATTATATATATGTACGTCTGAATCCCGCGGGAGAAGGACGTCGTGGCGTACCGGCCTGGAAGATCACCGGACCATCCGGCTGCTGGTTCTATATCCTGCATACCTGTGGCAATGCGTTCTATCCCAATCACACCGGAGATGAAAATGGCTGCTGTAAAATGATACAGGCCGAGACAAGGATCAACCCGTTGGAGATAAAGCCCGGTGCAACAGATCGCCCTCTGCACATAAAGATCAGCTTCTACCAGGGGAAGATCCTGGCTTTGCGCAAGCGTCATGGTGTAGAAGGACGGGATACACTGTTCACCCTTATTCGCAGTATCGACACCGTTACTATTTTTAAGGATACTACGGGACATGCCCTGACGATATCCTCTATCGATACCCTGAGCCGTATGCTGGTATGCCGTGACACTGTTATTCAGATGCGCCCTCGTCTGGTTGTGGATAGCTCCAAGGGATCACCTGACAGCGTACGGTATATACTTTCCGATACTACATATGTCACTGAATATGCCAAAGGCAACGCCGGCTGTAACAAGAAGTGGGAGATAGCGCTGGATGGTGGCATCTCTTACAACTCCATTCCGCGATTTGACAACACGATTACCCATACCCGAACAGATGGAAGCCATCCTGCTGCAGAGCTTGCCATTTCCCGGATATTCAAACCCTGGTTCCAGGCAGGCATTTCTGCCGGCTATATCACTCTTTCTTACCAGGATGATGTAGCCTATCCCGGCTCTGCCCCCAATACATACAATACCGTTTATGTCGGTAAGCCCATAATACCCGTCCAGCTTTTTGGAAAATTCACCATCGGCGGCCCCTTGCACTGGCAGTCGAATATTTCCTTTTCCGCAGGCTGGTCCATCGTTTCAAAGGACCAGATCGTGAACAGCGGCAATACCCTAACGACGCGGCCAGGCGTAAAAGGCGGACCTACCGGAGGTGTCAAAATGGGCATCGCCTATTTCTTTAGCTGTAAGTTCGGTCTGACAGCATCCGTCAGCGGGCAGTATTTTTCCAACAAGGCCACAGCCATGGACTATCACCTCATCGCGCTTCCCGTTACCCTGGGGATCCGTTACAGGTTCTGATGACCCGGATCTACGTACCTTTGCCCAATGGAGAACTATATCATTCCCCCTGCTACAAGGATTGGACATGTACACCTTAAGGTCAGCGACCTGCAGCGGTCGATGGATTTTTATTGCGGACTCCTGGGATTCCAGCTTATGGTCCGTTATGGCACGGACGCTGCTTTTATCTCTGCCGGCGGCTATCACCATCACATAGGGCTTAATACCTGGTACAGCAAAGGCCAGCCACCGGCTCCGGAGAGGGCGCCCGGACTCTTTCACACTGCCATACTCTATCCCGAAAGAAAAGATCTGGCGGCAGCGCTTAAGCGTCTCGCCGATGCAAAATATCCCCTCACCGGCGCCAGCGATCATGGCGTTTCCGAAGCGCTGTACCTGGATGACCCCGACGGCAATGGGGTAGAGCTGTACTGGGACAGACCCCGGGAACAGTGGCCCAAGGATGAGGAAGGGAAACTAACGATGTACACCCACCGCCTGGATATAAAGGGATTGCTGGATGAATTAAACAAATAACTAATAGATATTTACCCCTGCTCGCCCTCGTTACTAAATTATTATCGCTCTCTTAACTAATAGTTACTTAGCAATTCGATGATACTGCATTGACATTCAATACCTAGATTTGCGGCCTAAAAAGAATTGCTTATGAACCTGCACTTGTCGCTAAAACAAGTTTTTTTCCACTTATTGCTGCTTTGCTGCTGCACGGCCGCCATGGCCCAGTCCAGCGGTTCCAGTATCAGCGGTTTTGTCTATGAGGACAACGACAGCAAACCCCTGGAGGCAGCCACCATCGTCGTGAAGAACACGGCAACTGGTTTCACCACCAGCTCTATTTCCAACAAACAAGGCTTTTTTATCTTTCGCGAATTGCCCGTGGGTGCTTACAATATTGAAATTTCGGCCGTAGGATTTCAGCCTACCATATTAAAGGACAATAACCTTAATCTGGGCGACCGCCTGGTACTCCGCAAGATCGCCCTTAGCAAGAGTGCTACCCAGCTGACGGAGGTTGTTGTACGCAGCTCCAGCTTTTCTAATAGCGTGGATCGCCTGGGTACCGGCACGGCCGTCAGCAGCCGCGCGCTGCAGAAGATACCAGTATCCACCCGCAACTATACTGACCTGATGCTGCTGTCGCCCCTGGCCAACGGAGCTTCCCTGGCTGGCGCCAAGCCCGGAGGTACGGGCTATATGCTGGATGGCGTGAGCAACAGGCGTGCGCATTTTGCGGGTACGACGGATGCGGCTTTCTCTATTTCTTCGGAGACCATCCGGGAATTTGAAGTTTCCACCAACTCTTATGATGTTACTACCGGTCGCGGTTCGGGTGGTGTGGTAAAAGCGATTACAAAGTCCGGGACGAACACCCTGTCCGGCTCCGCGTGGGGTTATTATGGCGCCAACTCGCTGACACAGACAAAGGATGTCAATGGCAAGCACCTGACCAGCAAATATGAAGTGGGACAGTTCGGCCTCCTGCTCAGCGGTCCGATCATCAAGGACAAGCTACACTTCCTCGTCTCTTACGATCAATACACGAATACTATTCCTTTCCGGGCATATGATTTCGACTATTCAGGGGCTACGCAGCTGGCTGCGGAAAAAGCACTAAAGATCGCAAAAGACAGTCTTCAGAAGGTCGTCGACATCATGCATAACCAGTTCGGGTTCCCTGCCAGCCAGGAATTCGGAACGATCAATATCAAACAGGAGACAAAGAACGCCTTTGTAAAGTTCGACTGGAACATCAATAAAAGGAACCTTCTGACCCTGAAATACAATTATCTTCATTTCGTAGACCCCAACAAGCTGAAATCTGCAGGCCTGCTTACCACCCAATACACGGGTGTTGAAATAGACAATGCCGT